>Ga0209916_1000200_pt1 | contig 119594 bp, 100 predicted proteins | sample ThiBio_1000_plan_FD_183956 | JGI IMG/M metagenome (GOLD analysis project Ga0209916, IMG submission 183956) | Wastewater bioreactor microbial communities from Cape Town, South Africa - Thiocy_solids_2 (SPAdes) | ecosystem: Engineered > Bioreactor > Thiocyanate-remediating > Anaerobic-Aerobic ...
GCGAAGTAGGCCCACGTCCCCGGGCGGGCAGCACACCGACACCCCCACAGGTCCGCTGCCCGCCCGGCCCGGTAGGTAATCCGGCATTACGGCGACATCACAACGGAGACTGAGCCTTGACACCACATCTGACCCGGCGAATCACCGCCGCACTCACCACCGCCGCACTCGCGGTCGGCCTCACCGTCACAGCGGCGCCAGCGGCATCCGCCGAGGATGTTCCTGCCGTCACCATCACACCGCTGAGGAGCGCTGCAGCCGGCACCGGTCCATACTCGGCCGCGTTTTCCCCGGACGGAAAGTTCCTGGCCACCGCCGACAGAGACAGCAAGACTGTCTCAGTTTTCACGGTCAACCAAGTCACCGGCGAGCCGTCCGGGCGGGTCACAGCGGCCACCGGCACCGGCCCGCGGTCGTCCGCGTTTTCCCCGGACGGAAAGTTCCTGGCCACCGCCGACTACGACAGCAACGCGGTCTCAGTTTTCACGGTTGACAAGGCCACCGGCCAGCCGTCCGGGCGGGTCACAGCGGCCACCGGCACCGGCCCGGAGACGGTCGCATGGTCCCCGGACGGAAAGTTCCTGGTCACCGCCGACTACGACAGCAACGCGGTCTCAGTTTTCACGGTCAACCAAGTCACCGGCGAGCCGTCCGGGCGGGTCACAGCGGCCACCGGCACCGGCCCGCAGTCGGTCGCGTTTTCCCCGGACGGTCGGTTCCTGGCCACCGCCGACAACGGCAACAACGTTGTCTCCGTGTTCACAGTTGACCAGGCCACCGGCCAGCCGTCCGGGCGCCTCACCGCGTCTAGCGGCATAAACCCACGGTCAGTAGCCTGGTCCCCGGACGGGCAGCACCTGGCCACCGCCGACTACAACAGCAACGTTGTCTCCGTGTTCACGGTCGACCCGGTCACCGGCCAGCCGTCCGGGCGCGTCGCCGCAGCCACCGACCGCTATCCAAACTCGGTCGCCTGGTCCCCGGACGGGAAGTTCCTCGCAACCGCCAACTACCAAAGCAGCGTGATCTCCGTGTTCACGGTCGACCATGCCACCGGCCAGCCGGGTGGGCGTGTCGCTGCAGCCACCGGCGCCAAGCCGTACTCGGTCGCATGGTCCCCCGACGGCCGGCACCTGGCCACCGCCGACTACGGCAGCAACGCGGTCTCGCTGTTCTCTGTCGCGCCCTACATTGCGCCCCTGACAGCCGAAAGCGGCGGCTCGATCTCCGTGGCCGTGGACTCGATGCTGTCGCTCACCATGGCCGACTCCGACGTTGCTCTCTCGGGGGTTACAGGAGCTGCCGACACATCCGAGCCGGACTCGCAGATGGCGTACGTGGTAACCACCAACAACACCGCCGGCTACTCGGTTGAGATCACCGCCGACCAGGAGAGCCTCACCGGAGCGACCCCGTCCAACACGGACGTCATCCCGGTCTCGGCGATCACCGCCAGCCAGGACAGTACCGGCAAGCTCTCGGCAGCGACCCCGGTGCAGCTGCACAATCAGGACAAACGCTCAATCGAGGCTGGCGACCAGTTCGTCGTCGGTTTCACCGCCGACATCCCGTTCGTCAACGCCGACACCTACACGGGAACGGTCACCCTGACCGCCACGGCGAAGTAACTTGGCGCCGGATCGAACCCTTACACAGACAGGTAGGAAGCAGCCGCTTTGAGAATCTTTAAGACCAACAAAAAGACAGCCTCCGCTCTCGCCATTACAGCCATGACTCTTGGTTTATCCGTGATGCTGGCCCCGACTGCATCTGCGGAATCCGATCCTGGGTCCGGTCTGATCTACACCATTGCCAGCAACCAGGTGACAATCACCGGTCGTACAGCCGGCAATACAAACACCGATATTGCTATCCCGTCCGCGATCGCCGGATACCCGGTCACCAAGATTGGGATTGGCGCGTTCGAGAACAACCAGCTGACTTCGGTCACGATCCCGAACTCGGTAAAGATAATCGATGATAGAGCGTTCTGGGATAACCAGCTGACTTCGGTCACGATCCCGAACTCGGTCTTTTCACTCGGCGTCAGCGCATTCGCATCCAACCAGCTGACTTCGGTCACGATCCCGAACTCGATCACCAAGATTGGAACCTACGCGCTAAAGGACAACCAGCTGACTTCGGTCACGATCCCGAACTCGGTCATCACGATTGGAACCGGTGCGCTAAAAAACAACCGGCTTACTTCGGTTACCATCCCAGGTTCGGTGACATCTATCGGTAATGAATCGTTCCAGAGCAACCAGCTGACTTCGGTCACGATCCCAGACTCGGTCACCACGATCGGGAGCTCCGCGTTCGCAGGAAATCACCTGACCTCTGTCCTATTCAATGGCCCACTACCAATCACCTACGCGTTCATATTTCAGCAAACGATTCCGGCGTTCACCGGTTGGTTCACGGACCCCGAACTGTCCGCACCATGGGACAATACGGTTCCGTCGGCAATGACGATCTACTCGAACGCTTACGTTCCACTGATTCCACCAGCCGCTGACTCCGGCACCGCCACGGTGATTGTGGATTCGTCGCTTTCGCTCACCATGACCGATGACACCGTGCACCTAAACGGTCTCAGCGACGCAGATGGTGTAAACACTGATGACCCATCCATGGCTTATGCGGTGACCACAAACAACACTGCGGGCTACTCGGTTGCTGTCACCGCGGATCAAGAGAACCTCACCGGTGCAACCGCGGGCAACACTGACGTCATTCCGGTGTCGGCGATCACCGCCAGCCAGGACAGTACCGGCAAGCTTTCGGCCGCGATTCCGGTGCAGCTGCACAACCAGAACTCCCGCTCGGTGCAGACCGGTGACCAGTTCACCGTCGGCTTCACCGCCGACATCCCATTCGTCAACGCCGACACCTACACCGGCGCTGTCACCCTGACCGCCACGGCGAAGTAGCGCAGCCACAACCATCGAGGGCAGCCTAGGAAATCACCTCCGAGGCTGCCCTCGATGTCCTCGCGGCTTCTTCTTCGGGGGTGCCAGGCGTTGGCCACGCACTCCAGTCTGGAAGGGCTCTACCGGCTCTTCGCCGAGCGCGGGCAGTGCGCGGCTTGTGGAGACTTGGAGACCTTGAATGATCGTACGAAAACTCGCGTCACTGGTTCTGGCGACACTCGTGATGGTTGGGCTCGCCTCGCCGGCGCTGGCCGCAGGACCGCCCCAGGCAACGTGCACCGACCATGACGGGAATGTGACGACGAAGAACTGCTTCTCTGCGCTCGTATCACCGGCCAAGGGAATTCTGACGCCGGATGATCTGTCCGGCGGCAAGAAGACGGTGTTCACCGTGTGGGACAACGGCGACACCTCGTACACTATGGAGATCTTCGCCGTCGAGTTCACGCAGGACCGCGGCGGGCAGATGGTGCTGGCGGATCGGAACACCGCCGGCGACTCCGCCGGATGGGTAACGATCGAGCCGTCGACGATCTCACTGGACCCTGGTAAGTCCGCCGAGGTGTCCGTATCGGTTGACGCCCCGGAGTCCGCCCCGGCTGGCGATCACAACATTTCCATCGTCTTCCGGAAGGAAGCTACCGAGACACCTGGCGCTTTGAATGTCGCCCGCCAGATCGGTGCACAGCTTCTCGTTCAGGTTCCGGGCCCGGTGGTGCACGATGTTCGCTTCGCCCCGGTCGGCGGCGATCCGGTACCCACCGGCCAGGTCGTCAATGCAGGATTCCTCGGACTTTACCAGTCAGGTTCGACAAGCGACTTCACCGTCGACGTGGTCAACAAAGGCACGGTGCACGAGTCGTATGAGCAGCCAAACCTGGTGACCGGGACGATCGAAGGCTTCGGTGCTCCCGACGGTGCCACCTTGTCCATGCCGGCTTTCACAGTTCTCCGTGAGTCCACCCGAGAGATGACGGCCACCTGGAATGACGATGCCGTCCAGTCCGGCGCCGCGTCAGCCGCGCCTCCGGCGATCTGCTTCTGCAGCGCGACATTCACACTCCCTGACGGCAATGGCGGCTCTACCACGTTCGTCTCGTCTTTCGTGTTGTTCCCCATCTGGCAGACGATCGTCGGCCTCTTGGCGCTGGTTCTGATCATCTGGCTGTGGATCCACCGGCGTCGCAAGGCACGAAAGCTGCGCGCCGAGCTGTCCGACCTCAGGGCCAAGGTGAGCGAGACCTCCGCGCCTGATGATGTGCTGAAAGAGGAAACGCTCATCCCTTCACAAGGCGTTCGGTCAATGGATGACGCGCCAATGGACAAGGTTTAGGGGTAAGAGAGACCGGCGCGATCGACGCCAGATGCGGGCCTTAGACGTGTGATTGCACGCCTAGGGCCCGCATCTGGCGTCTCCTTATACCGGCACTGCGGCATTCCGAGTCTGCGCATGGTCTCGGGCGTAGGGGTTTGCTGCACGTCGTAAACCCCTCGCATCCGAGCTCGTGAGGGGTAGAGGGTTGTCCAAGCACACTGACGTTGACGCCAAGACTTGGTGGCGCAAGCCCATCACATTGATCTCCGTGATCTCCTTGGTTGCGGGCCTCGTTGTCGCTGGCGCAGTCACAGCATCGGCGGCAAGTGAGAGCGGCTGGACCAGGTGGCATCCGGGGTCTTATTCGTACCCGGTATCGAGCTCAATCACGATCGATGGATCCACTTACTCATTCGGTCCCAGTGAGAGCTCCAGCCAGTACGTCAGGGCAACCACAGGACGAACTATCACACTCAGTGCCACGAAATACGGCGTCGGTGGGCATAACGTCGAAGAAAGCGGGCAAGGCGGCTCATACAACTCATCTTGCACTTCATATTCGTGGCGACGGACAATTACGACCGTCGGTCCGGAACCGGTGTACGGCCAGGCGACCGGATATGCCTTCACTATCGGATACGGATCCTGGGGCTATTCATCGTCTGCTACAACAACTGGTTACGTCTTCGACATCACCGGCGGCGGACAGGTTGCTTATTCCCCACCAGTGGCCATGTATTTCTCCGGAACCGCCGGGTCCCGCACCGCGTACACGAGCAGCGGAAGGGCCAGTGTTTCATACACAGGCATGGAATGTGACAACGGTCTGACCTACTACTCAATGTCCCCATACGACATTGCCGTTCCATCCGGGTATCAACTAGTCAGCAGGTCCGGAAACAACTTCTACATTCGCAAGCAAAGCGACGTCCGGGTTCACCTGACCAACGGAACACCCGGCACCAACTACGGCAAGGGAATCCAGGGCGCAAAATTCACAGCTTCCTCCTCAGGTGGAAGTGCGAGTGGCTCAACGAACGCCAACGGTGATTTGACGCTCACCGTTCCCGCCGCCGCTGGATCGTCAGTAACGATCACCCAGACCAGCGAGGCGCCCACCTACGTTGATTCGCGTCTTAGCGAGAGCGACCCGAAGCCCAGCTTCACGGTGACGTCGGCAAACTTCGGTACCACGTCCCCCACTGCAACCTGGAACGCCTTGAACTACGAGCAGGGCAAGATTTCTATGCACAAGCTCGATTCTGAGACTGGAGAAGACCTAGCTGGAGCAACGTTTACCGTCACAAAGCAAGGTGGTACGGCTTCGCTGTACACCGGCTCTACGGACACTAACGGAAACCTGACAAGCACATATCTTGGCGATAGAACCCGGGTGGGCGACTTCGTCGACGTTACCGAGACCTACGCGCCCGAGGGATTCGAGACGATTGGGAAGTTCGCACTGCAGATCACCCGGGACGGGTTGGGCGCCGGTAAAGCGCAGCCGTCCGACCCACGAGTCCATGTCGACTCGATAATCGACGTCTACGACACTGTCACTAGGGACAACGTCCCGGGGACAACCGTGAAGGTTGACGTCACCAAGGTGAAAGATGGCCACACCGAACCCTTGTCTCACGGTGAGGTCGATACCACTACATTCTCCGGCGGCACTTACACCTCCGGTAGCACCGGGCGTGTAAGCATCGACGGAACAGCTTCAACCCCGGAGCTGGTCTACGGCGACAAGAACACCGTCACGATCGTGACCGTGCCATCCGGGTATGTGCAGCCGGCCACGCCGGTGTCGGCGACCGCAACACTCGGTATCGACGGCGACATCATGCTTGGCATTTCCCCGCAGCGAACGATTACGGCGAGCGTGACCGATAGTTTGACGGCCGACCCAGTGGCCGGGGCTGAGGTTACCGCGTGCTACACGCCGGCGTCGGGCCGCTCGCTCACAATCGCCGAGTTGGCCCAGGTCCTACCGTGTCCGTTTGATGGAGCGGAGTACCGGATCGGAGCGATCACCTCCGGTGAGAACGGAATTGCCGGGCCGACGAGCCCGATGCGTTTCGTTCAGATCGGCGACGTCATCACCGTTCGTCAGACAGGCACCGCAATTGGGCACGAACTCGACCTCGTAGACAAGGTCTTCACCGTCACACCCGAAGGAATCACCGGCGATTCGAACTGCACATCTGCAGGAATCGCCATCACGTGCTCGTTCAAGTCGCAGACCACCCCTGATCTCACGGTCCACAAAACTATCGAGCAGCCGCAAGCAGCTGGCGCAGACCAGGTGACCCCAGATGGCGCCATGTTCCATGTCGTCAATCTGGACCGTCGCGACGTCGAATTCGACACCGCTGGCACCAACATCGACGGCGTCGAGACGATTGCCATCCCGGGAAGCTACGTCGGCGACCGCATCATGATCACTGAAACGCAGGCGCCCTATGGCGGAGCAATCGACTTCAACCCAATCAACGCCAAGGTGATCGTCCACGACAACAAGCCGGTCGTCAGTGTCAACGGGGCCGACCCGTTCGTAGCCCAGCACGACAAGCTGTTGACTATCCCCACAAGCGCGAAAACTGCACAGGGGAAGTACGTGCCGATCAACGGCGGCTCCGTCACCGATACCGTGACCTACTCCGGCCTGATCCCGGGGCGCGAATACCAGATTGCCGGCACACTCATGACTCCGAAGGCGCTAGGCGACTTTGCCGATGCCAAGGCTGTTGTGACCGGCAACGATCCGACGTTCATCCCGGATTCAACTGGCGCAGGCACTGTCGAGGTAACCTTCGATGTCCCCGCGGCTCTCCGTGGCTCAGTTCTGGTTGCGTACGAAAGGCTATTCTTCGCCGACGACTCCGCGAAGACGCGACCACTGGTGACCCACGAAAGCATGATCGATCTTCAGCAGTCCGCATACTTCGCGACGATGACTGGCACCGTAGTCAACAACGACCCAGCCATGGGCAACATCATCATGCCCGGCGACGACGTCATTGTGACGGCGACGATCTGCGCTGCGCAGCCGGACGTCCCGCTGAAGATCGTCGTTGACGCAATTGCGACCGGGCCCGATGGAGTCAACTATCCGGTGACCGTCACGGGCTCGGAAGACTACACACCTGCCGACACCGAATGCCACCCGGTCGAAGTCAAGACACACGTTGGTGACGATCTCCTACCGGGAACGACGCTCGTGTTCGAGGAGGATCTTTTCCAGGTACCTGCTGGAGGCGAAGAAAACTGGACGCCAGGCAGCGGAGACATCCCTGTGGCCACTACCGCTAACGGTGGAAACGGCCATGGAACCGGAGATGATGGTTCGACCACGGATCCAGGTGACTGGACCGGCGGTGCCACTACGCCTCCCGGCGAAGTGACTGACAAGAACCAGACGTCCTACTACCCGCTCCTGAGCGCGACGCGGACCCAGGGACATTTGGCTACCGATCCCCAGTCCCCGGATGACGGGACACAGAACGTCGCCGAGATCAATGACCTCGTCGATACCGTCTCTTACGTCGCATTGCAGCCGAACCGTACTTATGAGCTGACAGCTGACTTGTATTTGTTCGACGGTAACGGGAACCGGTCGAGCGACTCGTCTGCCACGGCTAAGGCAACGTTCATCCCGGACGGAGTCAACGGCTCAACTCGGGTCATCTTCCCGAAGTCGGAACTCGACGAAATCCGCAAGACCGGTGAGTACGGCGTCGTGTACGAGTCACTCCATCTATCCAGCGACGATCAGACTCTGAAGGACGCCGAAACTGGCGCTCCGCAGGACTACGTCAGCACCTCCACCCGTGAGCTTTCCTTCCACCGCGACGCCGCCGATGAAGATCAGTGGGCGTGGATCCCGGCAATCGACACGAGCGCGTCGAACGCGATCGAGGACTTCGCAAAGACGGCTAACCCAGGCGGCACCGTCGTGGACACGGTGACCTTCTCCGGACTGAAGCCGGGGGTCGAGTACACCCTCAAGGGCAGCTTCCAGACCTTGAACGACAACTCGGATCAGCCAGGTCTGCTCGGTCCTTCCGGAGTTGAAGGCGAGACGACCTTCACCCCACAGTCCGAATCGGGCTCCGTGGATGTGCTGCTTACGATCCCGGACTTCGGAACACCGGAGCTGGCTGCCCTTCTCGGCCGCGGCATCGTCGCCTATGAGTACCTCTATGAAGGCGACCTACTGCTGGTGAGCCACACCGACGTTTCCAGCGAGGCGCAGACGGTCTATGTGCCGAACATGGAGACCGACACCCGGAACGACAATGTCCTCGATCAGGACGGCAACATGTCCAAGATCGTGTCGAACCCGGAGATCGCTGAGTCGATGCTCACCCGTCCGGGTGCGAACATCGTCGACGTCATCACGTATCAGATGCTCACGCCGGGAACCGAGTACGTGATCGCCGGCGAACTGAACATGCTCGGCGAAGACGGCACTGCCGCGCCGACTGGAATCAAGGCATCGCAGACGTTCACCGCGGCGCCGGCCGAGTCGGGGAAGCCGTACTCAAATGGCCAGGTTGAGGTCGAGTTCAAGCTCACGTCTGAGCAGTGGAACGTCATTTCCGGCAAGCAATTGGTCGCGTTCGAGGTCATCTCGCAGAAGGTCACAATCGACGTCGGCGACAGTAACCACAACGACCTAGAGAACCCGTCTGATATCGGCGCCACCGACCAGAACGGCGGCAAGACCGACGTCGGCCAACCGGGCCCCGATCCAGATCCCAGCGGTGCCACCGAGCAGAGCAGCCAGGAGGCGGACTCGGGCGAGACCGGAGTCGCAGATCCAGAAGCGGCAGCGCAGGACAACAACGGATCCGAAGGAGCAGGCGCGGCGGAGGAGGCTCAGAGCCAAACAGTCACAGGTGACGGCTCCAATACGCCGCAGACTGTGTCGGTCTATCGGATCATCGCAATCCACATCGATCCGGCCGACGAGCGCCAGATGGCCTACGCACCTTCTATCGTCACGTCCGCGTCGAACCTGAACGCCGAGCTGCAGAGCGTCGTGGTTCGCGGGGGCTCAGTGCTCGACACCGTCAGCTATGCGGGTGTGCAGCCGAACGTCATGTACGTGGCCGAAGGCGAGATATTCGCGGTCGGAGACGACGGAAACCTCATCGATACCGCTATCACCGGATCGACGCAGTTCGTGCCGGAGTCGGTCGCCGGGAGTATCGACGTTCACTTCGACGTGCCGAACGAGCTCGACGAGACGATCGTCGGACTCCGCTGGATCGTGCACGAAACGGTGCGGGCAGCGGGCGCCACCACCATCGCCGAGCACAAGGACAACTGGGATTTTGAGCAGTCCGTGTGGATGCCCGCGATCACAACGCGAGCCTTCAACCAGGACCTCGACTTCGAAAAGGTCGTTGGGCCCGGTCACGTGCTGTCCGACGAGATCTCTTACCGCGGGTTTCAGCCAGACGTCACCTATACGGTCACCGGCTCCGTCCAGGCGATCGGTGATGACGGTGAGCTCATTCCTACCGGTATAGAAAACCAGAAGACCTTCACGCCGCCTGACCTGAACGGCAAGACCGTGATTGATTTCGCGATCCCCGAGAATCTGGATCCGCAGCTGACCGGACGCAAGTGGGTAGTGTTCGAGACAGTCACACTCGCCGGCTACACGATCGCGGCTCATGAAAACCAGCAGGACGAAGAACAGCAGGTGTGGGCACCGTCGATCGCCACCGACGCGAACAACCAGTACGAGGCGCTATCTAAGCTGGTCCGTCCTGGCGACACCCTCGTTGACACGGTGACCTACGCCGGTCTGCAGCCGGGGTTGGAGTATTCGGTCTCCGGAGAGTTCATGGCTCCAGGTGACGGATGCGCCCCGGGCGCCGTGGTCGACGCGGACGGGAGCGATTCCAGCACGGACGAAGCTGATTCGGGTAACTGCGAATTCACCGAGACGGGAATCACGGGCATTTCGACGTTCGTCGCGGATGACACCAACGGCACTGCTCAAGTGGCCTTCTCCGTTCCCGATGCGCTCGACGAGAACCTCGTCGGAACATACTGGGTGGCATTCGAAACTCTCTCGATCTCTGACCGGCAGGTCGCCGGCACCTCCCCGACTGTCCCGGAATCGGGTGCTACAGCTTCTGGCGAAAGCCAGGGTTCGGGTGGCGCCGGCAGCGCTCTTGGCGAAGGTCCTGCCATTGCCGGCATCAACCCGAAGCCGCTTGCCGAGCACAAGGATCCGCGAGACGGCAACCAGACAGTCTGGTCACCATTCATCGAGACCAAAGCAGTCAACTCGAACGAGACGTTGGCGAAGCTGACCAGACCCGGAGATACGCTCACGGACACCGTTACCTACGCCGGTCTGCAACCAGGCGTGGAATACACGATCTCCGGTGAGTTCCAGACGCTCGACGAATCAGGCGCCGCCACACCGAATGGCGTGACCGGCACAACCACGTTCACCCCGGACCAGTCCTACGGTCAGGAACAGGTGACCTTCACGGTCCCTGAAAACCTCGCTGACGAGAATCTCGGCGTGAAGTGGGTAGCGTTCGAGACCGTATCGGTTGGCGATGCAACCGTCATCGAGCACAAGGACCCGGGCGACGAGAAGCAGATCGTCTTCTCGCCACGAATTGAGACTGAGGCAGTCAATGCCGCCAACACGCTGAACAAGCTGGTTCGTCCTGGCGACACCCTGGTTGACACCGTTACCTACGCCGGCGTGCAGCCGGACCAGGAATACCAGATCTCCGGGGAATTCCAGCTAGTCGATGAATCCGGCGCGACTACCGGCACCGGTGTGACGGGCACGGCGACATTCACAGCATCTGAGACGAACGGCACGCAGCAGGTGTCGTTCGCGGTCCCCGACACGCTCGGGCCGGACATCTCGGGACGCAAATGGGTGGCGTTCGAGACCGTCACAATCGGCGGCGTGGTGCTGGTCGAGCACAACGATCCGACGGATGAGAAGCAGACGGTCTACGTTCCGTCGATCACGACACATGCCGCAAACGCCGACCCGAGCCTGAAGAAGATCGTTCGGCCCGGCGACGACATCATCGACACGATCACCTACGCCGGGCTGCAGCCAGGAGTGTCTTACACAGTCTCCGGCGACCTGATTGCGGCTGAAGGCAGCTCCGGCCAAGGAGATTCAGTCGGAGCCCCGGGTAGCGTGACGTTCACTCCGGACACCACCGACGGATCAGTCGACGTCACGCTGCATGTGCCCAGCAACGTGAACCAGTGGTACCTCGGCTCTCGATGGGTTGCTTTCGAGTCCGTGTCCGTCGGTTCACAGATCGTTGTGGAGCACAAGGACTTGAATGACCCGGACCAGTCAGTGTTCTCTCCGGGGATCAAAACCTTCGCCTCGAACGCCGATCTGTCGCTCAGCAAGACGGCAGTTGCCGGTGGTTCGGTGACTGACACCGTCACCTACACAGGTCTGCAGTCTGGCGAGACGTACACGGCTTCCGGCACGATCATGGTGGTTGACGGGTCGTCGGTCAGACCGACGGGTATCACCGGCACGGCCACGTTCGTGGCGAGCTCGTCGTCCGGAACAGTAGATGTGCCTTTCCAGGTCGGCAGCGACATCAGCAAGTATGCCGGTCACCGGTGGGTCGTGTTCGAGACGGTCACCATGGGTAAGGCGGAGGTTGCCAAGCATCAGGATCCGAGCGACACCGACCAGACCCTATGGGCTCCGGCTATCTCGACCGAACTTCTCGGCGAATCCGGTGGTGGCAGTGCAGACCTCTCGGCCGGCGGTGCGACCCTCACTGACGTCATCACCTACGCAGGTCTGGAGCCGGGCAGGACGTACGCGGTTCGGGGGTCCCTGATGTCCAAGGAGTCCGGGACCGACACTGGTGTGGTTTCTAGCTCCACGTTCACGCCGTCTCAGCCGTCCGGGTCGACCGAAGTTTCGTTCCAGGTGCCTCAGTCGTTGTTCGATTCTGGCAGTCACGTAGTCGTCGCCTTCGAGGAGGTCGCCATGGTGTCGAATGACCGCATTGCGGTCGCGAGCCACAAGGACATCAACTCGACTCCGCAGAGCCTGCAGCTCAACTTCGGTCAAGGAGATTCGATCACTATTGAACAGCCGCCAACTGATGAGGTGGCTCCGCCGGTGGCCAAGGCGCCCGACTTCGGTGGAAGCGAGGGTTCTGGCGCGGCCAACTCCGGAGCTGTCGGGCACGACACCGCCGCCATCGACAATCCGACGGAGGCACAGGAGTCCGACACGACGATGAAGATCCTCATCTGGGTGTCGTCCGCGATGATGCTCCTCCTGGCGCTGCTCCTGCTGGTATTCCTGTTCAAGCGTCGCAAGCGCGAGGAAGAGGATGCGGATGCGATTCCATCGCAAGTTCTGGGGGGACCCTCCGTTCCGGATCTTCCGTAGTGCCATCGATGAGAGCGAAAGGATGACGCCTATAAGGGCATAGCGAACACCCCTTACACAGAACCGTGGGAGTAACTCGGAGACATTCGGGCAGCTCCCACGCTTCTGTCTTCGCATCGCAGGAGCCATGCGTGTCTACGGTGCGTAGCCTTTTGAACACAGTCCGTTAGGCTCACCTCGGGGGTGCCGCAAGGATGCCGCACATACGTCGTGTAGCTGCCGGCCACGAAGGTTGGGCAGGACCCGACGGATGACAGATCACGGAAGGATCGGCAACGGGGATGAAGACGATAACGAAAGTGGGAGCGGTGATCGCCGCCGCCGCGGTGTCGATGGGACTGTTCGTCACCAGCTCGTCCGCGGCAACGGGGCAGAATCGAATCGGCGCGTCAGACGCGTTCGCCACGTCCGCGCAAATCGCTCAAGCCTATGGGACTGCGAGCGCGGTGATCATCGCCAATGGAGACGCGGCCAAAGACGGGGCCGACGCGCTGGCTGCGAACTTTCTGGCCGGCGTGAAACACGCACCGATCATCCTCACTTCTGCCAAGAGCATCGGCTCTGCCCAGATCGCCGCAGTGAAGAAGGTCCTTGCCGGAGCGTCGCACCCGACGATATTCGTGATCGGGAAGTCCGACTCGGTCTCCGACGCGATCGTCAGCAAACTGCTGGGCGCCGTACCGGGTGCGAGGCAAACTCGGCTGGCAGGAAACAACCGCTACGAGACCGCAGCTGCGATCATCAAGGCTGCCGGAGTCCCGGCCGCGAAGATCGGCGTCTCCGGCAAGTCGCCGGTGTCCACCGCCATCCTCGCCTCCGGCCAGGTGAACGCCGACGCGCTCGCCGCCGGTCCGCTGTCCGCTGCGTGGGGCATCCCCGTGATCCTGACAATGGACTCCGGGCTTCCCGCGGCATCAGTCGCAGCGCTGAAGGCAGCCGGAATCAAGCATCTCATTGTGCTCGGAAAGACTGACCGTATCCCGGCCAAGATTCTTACCCAGGCTGCGAAGGTTGGCGCATCGACGTCGACGCGGATCGGCGGCAGCAACAGATTCGAAACGTCGGCTCTGATCTATCAGGCGGCGATGACATCGATGACGAACTCCGCCGGCGCGACCTATGGCGCTAAAGGCGCACAGGGGGTGTTTCTCGTCAACGGCATGAACGGCTTCGGTGAGGCACTTGCTGGCGGGCCACTTGCGGCGTTGACAGAGTCGGTGATGGTCACAACCAACGGAAAGGTCTTGGACGCCAAGGTCTCCGCATTCCTCGCCGGTATTTCGTCTGCGTCTGTGACCGCGCTCGGAGCTGCGGCGAAGGTCCCATCGTCGGTTTCTCAGGCTGCGGCAAGCGCGATGGGCGGCTCATGTGCCGTAAAGCAGCTCGCACAGTCTCGATTCTCACCCTCTGGGTACGTCACGGTTTGGACTGACGTCTACGACGCTCCATGTCTCGACGCCCGCGGCACGGCGCCGCAGAACGCGAAGATACTCTACACAATTGATCAGACCCCCATCACAGGGAAGGACGGATCTCTCCAATACGGTCTTTCAGATGTTCCGGCATGGGCTGTCACGGAAGCTAATGGTCGGCCAGACTACTACGCTTACGATCCGACAACGTCACGGCTTGTCGCGGAAGCACTCAATTCCTACCGGACAGCCCATGGAAAGGCGTCGCTGACCATTATCGATGGTGACTTCTTCGACCCGTCGCAGAGTACATCAGATTACTGGCAGGAGTACCGCTCGCCGTACGCTGAGGATGCCTCGGTCAACTCGTTCGGGGGAAGAACGGTTCGACTTGTGATCCAAGACTTCACATCGAATGATAGCGGCAACCAATCCATATTAAGTGATAGCTACTCCACAGTGCAATGTGGACACTGGTACCAGGTAAACGATACCGACATCGTTCATATCGCCGCCGATAACTTCGACGCGCCATCTTACGAGATCTATTCGGCCTGCCGGCTCAAGTAACCAGGACCAGTTGGCTCATATCAGCCGAAGTTGATAGCGCTCCCAACCGGGGCAGGATTCCTTACCACGGGAACCCTGCCCCGGTTTTGCGTTCAGCGCTGATATTACGCATCGGGGGTGCCAAGCCAATCCCCCGCACGGTTCTCAGGAGAGCCGCGCACTGCCACATACGAGTGGTCTGCGCATGGTCCGGAGTGCAGGGGTTTCCGTTGCAGGCTGCCCCCTGTTCTCCGTCGATACTTCTGGAGGAACCAGTGGGAACTGCCGACACATCGACAAGTCCGAACATGGGTGGACGACGTCAGCGATGGGTGTCGAAGAAGATGCTGGCTCTGGTGACTACGTTCGCGCTGGCTGCAGGGGTCGTCTCGCTTGCATCACCATGGTCGGGCGCATCCGGAAATGACGGCGGCGCCATCTCCTTCACGGTCACCCCGGATCCGTTGGTCGACGTCATGGTCGCAACCAGCTCCGCCGGCTTCGACTCTCAGAAGTTCGGTACTGACCTTAAGTCAGCACTCGCCGGCCGCGGCGTGAACACCGACAAGGTCGAGGTCACCACGACGAGCGCCGTCGCATCATCTACCGATCAGGCGAGCGCGGCAGACATTACGAGCAGCTGGGCTTCGATGATCGCGAATCCAGGTTTGGTTGCCGATAGTGGCGGCGGGGGCTGGAATACGACTCAGACAAGCGTGGTGTCCGACAATACGTACAACCAGGCACGGGCGTTCTTGAACACAAGCGCGTCGAAGACACAGAATGCGGATTTCAATTTCAACTGGGGAATCGATCCGGTGAACTACGGGTCATTCGCCCATGGTGAAGTTGGCTTCATCTTCGGCGCCAAGGACGCCAACAACTACTACGCGTACCTGATGGACAACCACAGCGGTTGCGGATTCATCAGGATCGATGGTGGTGAGGCGATCGTTAAGGTTACAAACGGATCACTCAGCATCGTTTCTCAGGCCACCGGCTTCCCCATGTATTACCCAGGCCAAAAAGAGACGATCTCAATCAATATTACTGGCAACAAGATCGCTGTGGCGCGAGTCAACCAGCAGGGCAAGGGAAACCGGACCCTCACATACACCGACCCTTCAACTCAGCAGATCGAGGGATCGTACGGCTTCTATGTCTACAGGCAGTACGGTGCCTACTTCGATTCGATCTCAGCGACGACGCAGGTGCGCCGAGACTTTAACGACATACTGCAAGAGCCGAAGTGGCGCGACAAGTCGCAGCGCTTCATGGTGAACGTGCAGAGTGATGCCGTCAAAGGCCTAGACACACCCAACGGCGCAGCCGAGGCCTCTACCCGTCTGATCACTGAGGATGTCAGCTACATCGGGATCGGTACAGAGTCGAACAAGGCTCAGGCCGATTCGTTGATAGCTCAGATCAACGGCAACGGCATGTTCACCTCCGCTTCGACATATCAGCAGCAGGTCTCCGAAACGGCGGACTACATCGCTGCGAAAATCCAGGCGCAGAACGGTGGCCCCGGGGATCAGTACGTGATTGCCGGCGGCTCCTATTCGGTGAATGTGTCACCGGAGAGCATGGCGACGGGGACGCAGACCGCGGACTTCCCGCAGGGGCGTTGGCGTGTTGACCATGACCAGGAGTTCTTCGAGAACGACTACGGTCAGTACTCCGAATCTGGACAGTACCGTCCAGACTTCCAGCTACCACTGGACAAGCCCGGCAAGTATGAGGTGTTCTTCGGTAACGGGCATCCGAATCCCCAGTTCATCTACGTGCACCGACTCCCGATCGCCCAGTTCAAGGCCGAGTTGAACAAGACCGGTGGCGTGAACACGCTGACCATGGTCGATGTGTCCTATGACCCCGATCGCGAGTCCGACGATGATCACGGGCTGGCCGAAAAGGAGTGGAAGTGGAAGGAGGCGGCCGATGCCGGATGGACCGAAGGGCAACCGCCTGCGACGCTCCCAAATGAAGGTACCTACACAATCCAGCTGCGAGTCAAAGACAAGCAGGGGGCTTGGTCAGAGCCGACATCGAAGTACGTGTCCACGGTCGCAGGATTGGTGACTGAGCCGGTCGCAGACTTCACGCTGCCGGTTACGGCCACCAAGTACGACACCGTCAGCATCGACGATCTGTCCTACGACCCGTCCGGGTCGACGATCACCGGCTCAGAGTGGAAGGTCTACAAAGCAGGTGCACTCGTCTACAAAGGCGCGGCTCCGCTGACCAACTTCAGCGGCACCAAGTATGGCGTCGGCGAGTACAAGGTTACGCTCCAGGCGACCAATGCCGGCGGCAAGACATCCAAGGAGTTCAGCAGATTCATCACAATCACCGAGGACGAGACACCCCCGGAGGCGACCGTCGATCCGGTGCGATCGGACGCGTCCTTCGAGAACGTCACGGTAACGGCCGAATTCACCGATCTGGGCGGATCCGGCTTCGACTCTCAGCGAGTCGCGATTACCTCCGCGGCGGATGCCCCGGCTAGCGATGATCCGGCCTGGAGCACCTGGAACTCGTCTACGACACGGATCGTCACTCTGGATCACAATGGGACCTTCTATGTGCATTTCGAGGCCAAAGACGGCGCAGGGAACCTGCTTCAGAAGACCACGGGAACGTACTCGCTGGACAAGCGCGGCAGAGTCTCGGTCGAAAAGACAGACGGTCGGACCGGACTTCCCGTCGCCGGGGCTTCTTTCGAGGCTAGAAAATCAGATGGCACGGTCGTCGCGGCGGGCGTCACCGATGAGAACGGTGAATGGCTGTCTGACTACCTCACTGGCGACGTGTTCGTTGGCGACGAAGTCACTCTCTACGAGACCCAGGCGCCCGTGGGATACATTCACTCAGAACCGCGCACCGTCACCGTCACGCGAGACGGTGACGCGGACCCTGCTGGTCCAATCGTCGATGCGCGGCAGGCGAACAACGTGTCGATGTCCGTCACCGACTCCATCACGGGAAATCCCGTTGCTGGGGTGACCTTCTCTGGTAGTGCGAACCCAATCGGAGAGTCGGGCCAGTTCAACGAAAGCGCGTCGCCATTCGCAGTCGACGGCGTTTCTGAATTCACCACAGGAGAAGACGGGACGTTCACAATTGACGGCGGAAAGTCTGATCCGAAGCTTGTCTATGGTGATCTGATCGAGTTGCGACAGATCAGCCAGCCAGAGGGGTACACATCCACTCGCGTGACGACGCCCTCTACAGGTTCAGTTCTTCCAGACGGTGAACTTTCCCTGTCAACGACAGTGTCGCCGAAGAGATCGGTCTCTCTCGATGTTCGCGATGCGTCTACAGGCGAGGCAGTGCCCCAGTCCGATTTCGCAGTTTGCTATGCGCCGTCGGGCCCTCCGATGAAGGGAGAGTCGCCTGAGATCGGTCCGTGCCCGGTAGTTACGACGCAGATCACGGTGCAAGAACCGCAACTCGACGACGCCGGTCAAATCATCTTCGATGACAACGGGATCCCTGTGACGGTCGATAAGGTCGTTTCCAATGATGCGCAGTTCCTGCTCGCTGGGCGAGGCGCCACTAATGCCAACGGCAGATTGACGGTCGGACCGATGGACTTCGTAGCCGCAGGCGACAGCATCATTGTCGTCAAGGACGGGGCAGACGACGGGTACGAGAAGCCGGCTGACACCCCGGTTATTCGTGTTGCCGATGGTGAGAACACTGACTCGTGCCAGGTCGGCGAATACCTTGGCTTCGAAACGGCGCCGTCGCTGTCGTCCGACGCTGATAGGTCGACTATCGACTGTGTCGTCTATCAGTACAAAATCCCAACCGCGGAGGTGTCGCTTTCTAATCCGGATGGCGGTTCGGTCGAAGGTGCCATCTACCGGATCACCGCAGCAAGTGGTGGTAGTTGGACGGCAACTACTGACAGTTCAGGACACGCCTCTGTGACAATGCCAGGCGTCAAGCCTGGCGAGAACACCACTGCTGTGCAACTGTCCCCACCCAGCGGCGCCGCCGCGGATGGTCGTGCTATTCATGCGACAGTTGGTGTGCTCGGAGCTGGACTCGCCGCGCAATTCAACATCTCGGTCGACAGTCTGGATATCACTACTGAAGCAAAAGTGGACGGCGGGAAGCTCGTGTACGAAGGCGGTGGCACCGTCGTAGACACCGTTGGCTACAGCGGTCTGATCCCCGGCATGGAGTACACGATCGAAGGATCACTCAACTACGTCACCGCAACCGGATACCAGCCAACGGGATTGACCAAGAAGGTCACATTCACGGCTCCCGGAGAACTACCTAAGGAGCCCGATAGCGGGACGGTGATGACCTTCGAACCCGTCTCGGGCAGTGCGAATGTCACGTTCGATGTCCCGAATTCGATGCGTGGGAACGCATTGGTCGTATTCGAGAAGCTCCATGCTGGCTCAGACACGACAGGCCCGACTATCGCTTACCACACCGACCACCGCGATTCTGCGCAGACCGTGTATTTCCCGGTGATTCGGTCCTCAGTTGCGAACCTCGACCAGGCGATGGGCAATTCTGCCCGATTGAACGACACCATTGTGGACACCATCTCGGTGTGCGCCATCCAGCCTGGCGCTGAATTCGAGCTACGAGCCACTTTGACCACATCCACTGGAAGAACCCTGCCTGCACTTCCCAACGACAGCGCGCCGGTGAGCAGCGACACCGTCGGCTGCACCGACATCGCCTTGAACCTCGACCTGGCCGGCCGGGCAAACCCGGGCGAGACCATTACGGTGTCCAACGCTCTCTACGCCAAGGGAGCCTCCACCGCGGTCGCCACGTCGGGCACCGAATCCAACCCGATGACGGTTTACATCCCGAAGATCTCGACCCTCTTGGCTGACGCGACGACCGGACTGCACACGGTGACTGCCGGCGGCAGCGTCTCGGACACCATCAGCTACGAAAACCTCCGCCCGAATGCCTCCTTCAAGGTGGTCGGCGAGTTGAAGGTGATCGGCGACGACGGGACGATGTCGAGCTCCGGCATCACGGTTACGAACACGTTCAACACTTCCAATCTCCGCAGCGGCACGTACGTTCTGAACTTCGGCCAGATGCCCGCGAGCCTCACCGGGAAGACAGTGGTCGCCTTCGAGAAGATCTACTTCAACTCCTCGGACAATCCGCTCGCCGAGCACACCGACGCGTCCGACCTCAGCCAGACGGTGTGGATCCCGTCGGTTTCGGCGACGGTGGGGAATGTGAAGCCGGATCTGGGCGCGACCGTGAACTTGAATGGCGTTATCAAGTCCGACGTGACGTACTCGTCGGTGGAGCCGGGCGGAAGCTACACGGCCCGCACCACGTTCTTCTACATGTCCGAAGGGAACTGGAAGGCGTCCGGGGTCGCGCTATCGAAGTCTTTCACCGCCAGTGTCTCCAGCGGTTCCCTGTCGATGCAGGTCGGCACACCGGACTCTGCGGAGATTCGAGCGCTCTCCGGAAAGAGACTGTTCGGACTGACCGAGATCCTCTCCGGTGAGACGATGGTCGCGGTCAGCGATGGGCGCACCGACTCAACTCAAGAACTCGACGTCCCGGGCATCTTCACGACCACCTCGAACGGCGACTCGGGCAAGAACGCTCTTGCCGGTGACACGGTTATCGACCTAGTGCACTACTCGAACCTCAACCCGGGCGTGGAGTACACGGTCACGCCGGAGATTCGACTTCTTGGATCGAACAGCTCATCCACTCTCTTGTCGGCGCCGCCGGCAGTAGCATTCACGCCGACTGCCGCATCGGGGACCGTAGAAATTCCACTCGTGCTGCCAGCTTCGACGTCGAACCTGATTGGCTCGACACTGGTAGTCCACGAGACGATCAGCCGCGGCGCGGATCTAATCATCTCCCACAAGGACGATGCGGATTCGGCCCAGTACATCTACCTGCCTGGTGTCTCCACCCAAATCAGCAATCAGAATTCCGCGCTCGGAAAGCTGCTGATCGCCGGAACGAAAGTTACCGATCGAGTCTTCTACCAAGGGCTGCAGACCGGTGTGGAGTACACCGCGTCGGGTGTTCTGGTGACCGTCAACGAGGACGGCACCACCACGGCGACACTGCTCCGCTCCCAGGTGCAGTTCACTCCGACGAAGAACTCCGGGTCTGTCGATGTCGTGTTCAATATCCCGAACGACTTCCGAGCCACCGGCGGGAAGCTGGTCGCCTTCGAGACGATCAAGCTGGGCGATCACGAAGTCGTCTCGCACAAAGACGCGACCGACGCGAACCAGACCGTTTTCTCACCGATCATCTCGACGACCGCTTCCAACAGCGACCCACGGTTGGGCAACACCGTTACGCGGGGAGGAGCGGTCACCGATACGGTGAGCTTCTTCGGTGTCCAGCCGGGCCTGACGTACCAGGTCGCCGGCAAGCTGATGACCGCTTCCGGACTGGCGACAGGAATCACCGCCACCGGCTCGTTCACCCCGGCTACGACTGACGGCGTGACCGCCGTGTCGTTCACTGTGCCGTCGAGCATCCCGGCAGATCTGGCCGGCACTACGTGGGTCGCCGTCGAAACTCTTACCACCTCCGGTGTTCTGATCGCCGAGCACAATGACCTCGCCGACGCTAACCAGACGGTCTACGTGCCGTCGGTCACCGGCGTCGCCGGGAATGCACAGACTGAACTGGGGCGCACCGTCATCGACGGTGGGTCTGTCACCGAGAACATCACCTACGCCGGCCTCAAGCCGAACACCGACTACACGGCTAACGTCACGTTTGCGACCACCGACGGGGTAGACACCGGCGTGGCGGCAGCGAAGACGTTCACAACGGACGTATCGGGCGCCGGGCAGCTGGCACTGGACATCGCCACGTCATCGATGGCCAGCGCAGCTCGCGGCAAGGTGTGGCAGTCGACCGAGACGATCACCGAAGGCGGCAACGTCGTGCTCGTCAACGTGAACGGCGACAACAAGCTCTACTGGCCGAATGTGACCACCGAAGCGAAGAACAAGGACATTGGTCTGGGCAAGATTGCCCGGCCGGGCGACACCATTGTGGACACGATCACCTACACGGGATTTGAGCCCGGGGTGGAGTACGTGGTCGATGGAGAGCTGATGGGCAAGACCTCGGCCGGTGACGCGACTGGCACATCGGTGGCCGCCGGTCACGCGACATTCACCACAACGAAGACGTCAGGCGCCGTGCAGGTCGAGTTCGTCGTTCCCGATTCCGGTACGAGCGAGAAGGGCATGCAGTTCGTCGCCTTCGAAAAGGTGACACGCTCCGATATCCAGGTTGCTGCACACGCGGATCTGTCGGATGCGAGGCAGACTGTGGTGGCGCCGGGCACAACGACAAACGCCGTGAACGCGGATCCGAAGCTGGCGAAGCTCGCCACTCCAGGCTCGGAGATCGTCGATTCGATCACTTACACACAGCTGCAGGTGGGGAAGCGATACGTCGCCTCCGGAGAGCTCTTCGCAGATATCGACGGGGTGATGACTCCAACCAGCATCACCGCCCAGACGACGTTCATCACGCGGGGCCCGGACGGCATCGTAAACGTCCGCTTCCGCATCCCGCGGGATCTCGACGCGAAGTTCACCGGCGTGAAGCTGGTGGCCTACGAAGACATCATTCTTGACGGCGCCGTCGTCGATGGGCACAAGGACCCGTCCGACACAGCGCAGACGGTTTACGTGCCGAATATCGAAGCGACCCCGTCGAACAAGGATAAGAACCTCGGGCGGAACGCGATCGCCGGCGGCACCGTCGTAGACACTATCGACTACGCGGGATTGCAGCCGGGTCTGACGTACGCGATTAACGGCGCGCTCACCACAATCGCCGGCGCTGCTACCGGGGTCGCGGCCACGATCGAGTTCACCCCGGACACATCCGCGGGAAGCGTTGATGTCGAGTATGTGCTCCCGAGCGATCTGAAGGCTTCCCTGACTGGAAAGCTGTGGAAGTCCGTCGAGCGCGTCACCTTGAACGGCGTTCTGATCGCGTCGAACAAGACCGCCTACACGGACGCGAAGACTGTCTTCGTTCCGAGCCTGGTGACTGCGGCAAGCAACGCGGAGAAGGCTCTGTCGAAGGTTGTGCTGCGCGACGGCGGGATTCTCGACACGGTCACCTACGCCGGCCTGCAGCCCGGCCTCGACTACCTGATAACCGGCAAGCTGATGGCTGACGGAGGCAACGGGCCCGTCACCGAGACCGGCATCTCCCTGCAGTCCACCCTTACCCCGAAGGAAAGCTCGGGCACCATCGACGTGCTGTTCGATATCCCGGCGGAGATCTCTACATCCTTGACCGGCAAGAGCTGGGTGGCCTTCGAAGAGCTGTCGATCAACGGAAGTACGGTCGTCGCTCACGCCGACAGCGCCGATCTCAAGCAGACGGTGTACATGCCGGCGATCACGTCCCGCGTGTTCAACACGGATGCGAACCTTGGCCAGCTCGCTGCCCGCGGCGGCACGATCACCGACGAGGTGCATTATTCAGGGCTTCAGCCTGGGATCTCGTACGTCGCCCAAGGGTCTCTTGAAGGGATCGACGAGAACGGCACCGCGCGCGCACTGGCGATCACCGGGTCGAAGAAGTTCACGGCCAAGGACGAGACGGGTGTCGTGTCGGTGACGATGACAATCCCGAAGGATGTTTACTCGGGCGACTTGGGCATGCGCTGGATCGCCTCCGAAAAGATCACTCTGTCGGACATCGTCATCGCCGCGCACACGGACATGATGGACAGCGACCAGAACCTGTTCGCCCCGAGCATCTCCGGCCAGGCAGGCAACGACAACGCCACCTACGGCAAGATCGTGCTGCCAGACAGCGCCGCGCGCGTGGACGTGTCTTACAAGGGCTTCCAGCCGGGTGCCACATACAAGGTGATCGCCGACCTGTGGAAGGTCACCGACACTGGCACCTCCCCCACCGGGCTCAGTACGGAGACTTCGTTCACCGCCTCGCATTCGACCGGCACCGAGCCGGTTTTGGTGGCCGTGCCGAAGGACCTGGATCCGCGACTGGCCGGCGCCCGCTGGTCGGCTCACATCAAAGTCATGGTTTCCGACGTTCTGATCGCCGAGATCGTTGATGACGTGCGCACCGACTTGTCGGTCTACGTTCCGTCGATCGCGACGAGCGCTACTAACGCGAACAAGAAGTTCCGCTCAGTGGTCGTTCCGGGCGGCAAACTGGTGGACACCATCTCGTTCGCCGGTTTGGAGCCGGGCCGCTCCTACCAGGTGCAAGGCGTGTTCGCCCCAGTCGAAGGCGCCGCCATCGCGAGCGGACGCATCACCGCGACGTCGGAGTTCACACCGAGATCACAGACGGGTTCGACGAACGTCGTCTTCGAGGTACCGGCCGATGCCGTCACTAAGGGTGGCAAGTGGGTGGCATCCGAAGTGATCTCGGTCGATGGCAAGGTCATCGCAGTTCACGATGACTCCAAAGACCTCGACCAGACCGTGTTCGCCCCGGAGTTCACCGTGGCAATCGGCAACTCGAACGAGGGCCTCGGGAAGGTTCTGCGCGCCGGCGACACGGTCGTCGAAACGATCACATACCGCGGCCTGGAGCCGGGAGTCGAGTACTCCGTGTCCGGACGTCTCGTCGATGGGGCAGGCCGGGCAAGGGGTCTGACGGCCGCGACGACGTTCACTCCGGGCTCGCACGATGGATCCGTGGCTGTGTCGTACGCCGTGCCGAAGGACTACCAGGCCAGCGGTCTGACACTGTCGTCGGTAGAGACAGTGTCGATGAACGGCGTCGCGATCAAGGCCACGGACTCAACGCCGGCTGGCGGGCGCGAGGTATTCGACCCGCAGCTGTCGTCCGGACTGCGGAACTCCGACGACAGCTTGTCGAACGTTGTCGTCTACGGCGGGAAGGTCACCGACACTGTTACCTACGCGGGTCTGCAGCCTGGCTTGGAGTACGAGGCCGCTGTCGAGCTTTTCGTCGATGGCAACAACGGCCGGCCGGTGTCCAGCGGGATCACGAAGAAAGCCACGTTCGTCCCGTCATCCACATCCGGGACCGTGAACGTCGATCTATCCGTGCCGCTCGACATTGATCCTGCTCTGGTGGGCCGCACCTGGTTCGCATCCGACTCGGTAACGCTCGCAGGAAAGACACTCCTCGCCAATGAGTACGCCAAGGACGCAGCGCACCAGATGTTCGCTCCGGTGATTTCCGGTGTTGATCTCGGCGCCGGGGCCGACTCCGGACGCAAAGTCATCACCGCTGGAGAGAAGATCACTGGAAAGGCAACGTTCCGCGGCCTGCAGCCGGGGCTCACCTACGCCGTGTCCAGCATCCTCTACTCGCTTGATTCCGACGGGGCCAAGGTTCACACCGGCGTACAGGCCAAGGCGACGTTCACTGCGGCGGCCAGTGATGTCGCCGTCGCACTGGACTACCTCACGCCCGAGAACCTCGACGACGCGGTGGTGGGTCGCTCGTGGATTGCAGACACCAAGATCTCCCTGGCCAGCATCGTCATCGCCAAGCATCTCAGCACCGGAGACGATGTTTTCCTGCCTCAGATCAGCATGATCGCCCGGAACTTCGAGGATGTGTTCGGGGACATGGTGATCGGCGATGGGAAGATCGCCGGCGAGATGACCTTCTCGGGTCTGCAGGTGGACCGGCTCTATACGGCGACAGCTACCATCTACCGGCCCGACGCCGACGGCAGCCTTGTCTCAACAGGGTTGACCGGCACGACGGAGTTCGTGCCGGACGCCACTGCCGGCACGGTGGTCGTCGGAGTCAACACCCCGGGTAACGAGTTCGAGAGGCTACGCGGACAGAAGCTGGTGCTATTCGCGACGGTATCGATCGATGGCAAGTCGATCTTCGACGTGGACTACATCGACGGAGCAAACAACTCGGTGTTCGTGCCGAGTCTGAAGTCCGGTTTCAAGTTCTCCGGCGGCGTGCTCAGTGCGGACTCGGCCTATCAGAACCTGTCCGCGGACAAGAAGTACGCGCTCACCTCCACTCTGCAGATGCATGGCGGCACCGGCGAGTCCGGAGACCTGACGGCGACTGACACGTTCGTCGCCATCGGATCTGACGGCGGTCTCGGTTATTCGATCAACGTCCCGGCCAACGTGCTGGCGCTGGCGGTCGGCTCGATCACCGTTACCACCGATGTAGCCGTGGACGGTGCGAGCGGCACCTCGGTCGTCTCCGAACGGCATACGGTCACCGCCAATCTGGTGCAGCAAGCCGCGAAAGGTCACATGGACAAGGTCACGGTCGAAGACATGCTCAAATACCTGTCCGGCGACTTCCGCTTCGACACTGTGCAGGACTCCGGCGGATTCCCGTGGTGGATCGTCCTGATTGGTCTCGCCGCGTTGATGTTGCTTGGCGGAGGCTGGTTGTGGGCTCGGCGTCGCCGAAGAGGAGGAAGACCGGGACAAGGCGAAGCCGACCAGCTCATGGAGACGGTGGAACTGTAGAGAATCCGGGTGCGTGGCCGGCACCTTCGCCAGGCCGCGCACCCGGGCTCAACGAGCGACTGACGGGTCCGTATGCGCAAACTCGTTCGGGAACTGGAGAGCGTCAACACAGCAGTCATTGACCGACGCTCACTCGGTCCTGCGTTTCTGCCAAGACTCGCAGGCCTGCCCGGAATGGCATTGCTGATGGCCGCGATGATCGCAGCGTCCGCGTTCCTGGGAATGGTCACCGTCCCCGGAGTCAACTCGATCGGTGACATCACGGTGATTGCCGGCGGCATTCGGATGCATGATCGCGCGGTTCCATTGGACACCACTGTCGCCGATGTGCTCCGGCGGCATTCGATCACGGTCGGATTGGACGACGTGGTCAATCCGAGCGCGGAACTGATTGTTCGAAAAGGCCAGACGATCACTGTCACCCGCGTTTCGCATGTGGTGTCCGAGGTCAAGGAGGTGGTGCCGCCGCCGCAGGACATCTACATACGCGCCGACGATCTTCAGCCCGGCGAGCGTCGCGTCGTCCGCAAAGCGGAACACGGCATCGACGAGGTGTTCTACCTCTCCACGATCATGAACGATGCGGTCACCGACCGCACGGAGGTGTCCCGCAAGACGATCGCGACACCGAAACCGGGCATCGTTCGAGCTGGTGACTCTCCACCTGAAGGATCAGGCGCCAACAAGCTGTCGGTCGCATGCCCTGTCGGCGCGTCGGTGGAGTTCACGATCTACGGAAGCGACCCTGTCTTCCTGGCCGAGGACTCGGGCGAGCGGATCTGGCTCGACTCTGCCAAGGTCCGGCGGACCTTGGCCACGGGCAAAGGCGGGGAGCTGTCGGTCCTGTGGTTCGGCGATCGGTATACCTGGTCGAGCAGCGGCAATGCCGGCCAGTGTCGTGAGCTGTCAGGCTGAAGATCTCCGGGGGTGCCACGTCGATACCCCGCACAGTCCCATCAGAAGTGTCGATGCCCTGCCTCTTGCGCAGGCATGACGGGTGCGTGTCGAGGGAATCCGCAGCGGAGGAGAAAGAATGTCAACGGATCAGGACGGCGAATACCGGCTGCTACGCACCCGGATTCAGACCCTTCTGTTCTACCTCCGCGGCCCATTCGGCCCGATCAGCGCATCTGTCCTCATCCTCGTTCTCGTCGCTTCACTTCTGCTGTCCGGATTGGTGTCAGTGCCCGGCTTGAACACGATCCGTGGAGTTGGGCTCGTCGTCGGTGCTGAGCCGATCACCTATCCTGCGGTACCAAAGGGTTACGACGTTGGCCAGCTTCTGACCCGGGAGGGCGTCTCGACGGCCGGCGACGACACCGTGGATCCGGAGCCAGGCACGAAGATCACCTCTGGAATGGTCATCAAGGTCACTCGTATTTCCTTCGAGACGCGAACCGAAAAGGAGACTATCCCGCAGCCGAAAACACTCTTCGCCCGCAACAACGATCTCCAGCCCGGCGAAAAGAAAGTGACCCGCAACGGCAAAGCCGGCACCGCCGAGGTCACGTACCAGGTAAAGGTCGTCAACGGGAAGGACGCCGACAAGAAGCAAGTCTCCCGCAAGGTGATCAGCGAGCCGGTCGCCGAAGTCGTCAATATCGGCCCAGGTGTCGTCCCCGGCGAGAAAGTGAACGTCTTTTCGCTGCAGTGCGACGCCGGCGCGCTCGTGGAGTTCACGATCAACGGCGCAGCCGAGGTGAGTCTGGCCCTGTCAACGGGCCCGTCATGGACTGGCACCAAGGTGATTAACGAGAAGACCACGATCAAGACTGGGAATCGAGTTGACGTCACGTGGTCTGGCAAGACCTACAAGTGGAAGTCCTCCGATGGGATCTGCCGTGAGTAGACGGGTATGCGCATGTTCTCGGGCATGGAGCAGGCAGACGAAGACATTTTCGACCTCGGGGTACCGGGCGTGAAGTTCAGCAGCGGCGCAATGGACGCACTGTTGGAGCTGGATCCAGGCGAGGCGGCCGGCCTGGTCAGGATCATCGCCGAAATCTCGGGGCCCGATCCAACGAGCGAGCAGTTGGGAAAGGCAATGCGGTGACGAAATCAAGAAGGGCCAACAAGGAACCCCGCCGGGCAGGCAAGCTCGTCGCGGTCACGGTCGCTGCGGCGATCGGGGCAGCCTCACTTTCTAGCTGTGCGTTTCTCACCGGGAAGCACGGACGCTACGAAATCACCTACCAATCGAACGACATGTCCCAGGTGATGCGAGTCGCGCCATCGTCGATTCCGAACCTGGCGACCTTCCTCGACCGCGGTGCGAAGCCGGTGTATCTGAAGACGAACGCAGCGGGCGACGGAACCGACCCAGATCTCGACTGCTGGTACCTGCAGCAGCCCGACGGAACCTTCATCTCGCCAGACGAGTCGTCCGACGGGACAGCCACCATCGTCTGCGGCGCACCCGACCCAGACACTTGGGTGAAAGCCCAGGTCACGCAGGACAAGGATGGCAACCTCGTCGCGCCGAAGAGCGCCAGCGCATTCACGAAGCTTGGCCTGGAAGAGTTCCTGGCGATTCGGCCTGACAGTTCGCTGTCGGCCAGCAAGAATGCTTCCTGACACCTGTTACTGAAGGGGGGTGCCGGGAGCAGGCCACGTACCTATGCAATAGGCGAGACCTACGCCAGCTCATTCGGGCACCCGCCCGAGCGAGCAGCGCCGATACAACATCCATACGGAAAGACGAACACCACGATGATCAATACGGTTGCGATGAACGAGGATCCGCCGGTCAGAGAAGACGGCAGCGCCTACCCGTTCCTGATGATCCACACCGGATCAGACGGAGAGAGCGTGGTCAGCGTCTCCGACAGCAACACCGAGCTCATCGGTGAGCTGATCGACGGCTACCTCGATCTGACGCACGACGAGGCCCTCGTGGCACGCTATGAGCATGCCGTCCATGTCGCAACGGTCGTGCAGACGAGCGTTGCCGCACAAGCTACCGAGTCCGGCGATCTTGTTTCGGCGAACGAACCGGAAGACGTGCTGACCGCGATCTTCCAGGAGCGATCCGTCCCTTTCATCGGCACCGAAACCGCCGGCGGCGAGCGGCTGCTCTATTGGGATCACCCGGTACCGCTGACTCTGATCGACACCGACTATCAGCCGCACACCAGCCGGCTGCGCCCTGAGGGACGCATCGTGTGGCTTTCGCCGTCGAACGAGGTCGAGTACCTGAAGTCGCTCACGGATGTCGGATTCATCCATTACCTGCAGGCGACGACCGCCGACTCGTAATCGCCGCCGTCAGCGCAGCATGGGCGGCTCGGGCAGCAGTTTGGAAACGGTGACCTTCACGGCAGCCTGCGCCGCTGGCCGGAAGATCCCGTCCCCGGGCGGCGCGAACGGGTGTAACTTCGGTGCTGGCTCGGCTTCATGAAGAGTGAGCCAACGTGTCGTCGGGCTGGCGTTCCCAAGGACGAGGACTGACGCGCCGATCATCTTCAAAGCCCAATTCTGTGCGGGCGCTACCCCGACGGCATCGGTCATCGAGCCGACAATGTAGATCCGCGCCCGAGGCCCGCCCTCGATGATCGCAGCAACCATCATAGAAACAGCGAATTGATTCTGATTCTGCTCGTCGTTCGTGATCGTCTGTCCGACGCGCCGCCCGCCGCGGGATAACGTTGCGATCGGATCCATCTCGTCGATGAACAGCCACACGCGTTCGAAACTGGCGAGCGGAACCGACCCGTCCTTATCCCGATAGGACTTCGACCGGTGTGGGATAGACGAAGCGACCTCCGATATCACTGCGCGAGCCTCATCGATACCCCGCGCAGTGCGGGCGTTCACATGCTTAAGGGCCGGGCAAGGCCGGTCGGAGAGATTGACGACGCGCACCGCGTCTCCCGCGTCGAGTGCGAGCAACGCCAGTGTCCCGATTACGGTCGACTTTCCCGACCTCGGCGGCCCCACAATGGCCAGCCGACGGTCGCGCACCGGGTCGAAGAACACCGTCCCGCCTGACTCGTCTGTTGCGAACGGAAGACGTCCGTCAACCTGACTTGGTAACCCAGAATGCGACATCGTCATACCAGTGACCATGCGCAGAAACATGTGCCGCGGCTCGGGAGATTCCAGCAGACTTCGCACATCAGCAGAGTCCGCGCCACGGACCGTCGCGCTCGATCTATAGCCAACATTCATCCGCGCCTTGCACGAAATCATGTGGCCGACGCCACACCAGGGATCGAAAACCCTCCCGACCACTACGTTCTCGTCGGTTGCACCCTGCAACCATAACCGCAGGTCAGAGACATTGTCCGATTCGCGGCATTCGCTGAACACCCAGGTGGGGGTGCCGGCAAATCGCCGCACACATATCGGGCATGACGAACAAAACAGCTACCGAATCGAAGTCCGCACCGCGCCACCGCAAACCAAAGCCGGGACAGTCCCTCGCTGAAGTGAACCCGGAACTAGCGAAGCAGTGGCACCCGACTAAGAACGGGGCGTTTACCGCCTACGACGTCACTGCCGGGGGGACTGTACGGATTTTGGTGTAACCGGCCTGACACGCCGACGATGGTCGGCGGGGAAGGTCATCATGACCGAGACACTGGCGGACATGGGTTCGTCGATGAAAGCAGCAGCACAGAAGTTCAAGGATCCCGCTTCGGCGGATCAGGCCACGATCGCGCAGCTGGTGAAGGCAGCTCGCGCCCGTGGCGACGATCTGACCGGGCCGAACGGGCTTCTCAAGCGGCTCACCGCAACCGTTTTGGAGACGGCCCTCGATGGTGAGATGGACGAGCACCTCGGCTACGAGAAGCACGACGTCGCCGGGCGCGGCACCGGCAACTCGCGCAACGGCACCCGCACGAAGACGGTATTGACCGACAACGCCGGACCGGTGCAGATCGCAGTGCCACGGGACCGCAACGGCAGCTTCGAGCCGGTCATCGTCGCCAAGCACCAGCGCCGGCTCGGGGACGTGGACACGATCGCACTGTCCCTTTATGCGAAAGGCCTTACCACCGGCGAAATCTCGGCGCATTTCGAAGAGATCTACGGGGCTTCCATCTCCAAGGACCGCATCTCGATGATCACTGACCGGGTGGTCGAGGAGATGAACGAGTGGTGCGCCCGCCCGCTGCTTCCGGTCTATGCGGCGGTGTTCATCGACGCGATCCATGTCAAGGTGCGCGACGGCCAGGTCGCCAACCGTGCCTTCTATGCGGCGATCGGCGTCGATCTGGAGGGCCACCGGGACGTGCTCGGAATCTGGGCCGGCACCGACGGCCGAGGCGAGTCCGCGAAGTACTGGATGAGCGTGCTGACAGAGATCAAAAACCGCGGCGTGGCCGACGTGTTCTTCATCGTCTGCGACGGCCTCAAAGGCCTGCCGGACAGCGCGAACGCGGTGTTCCCGCTGGCCACGATCCAAACCTGCATCATCCATCTGATCCGAGGCACGTTCCGCTACGCCTCGAAGAAATACTGGGACCGCATCGCCCGGGAGCTCAAACCGATCTATACAGCCCCGTCGGCGGCGGCCGCGTGGGCGGCGTTCGAAGAATTCGAAGCCGAATGGGCGCCGAAATACCCTGCCATATCAGGGCTTTGGCGATCCGCATGGGAGCAGTTCACGCCGTTCCTCGACTACGACATCGAGATCCGCAAGGTGCTGTGCTCCACGAACGCGATCGAGTCCCTCAATGCCAGGTTCCGGCGCGCCGTGCGAACACGGGGGCACTTCCCGTCCGAACAGGCAGCACTCAAGACGCTCTACCTCGTGACCCGATCGCTGGACCCGAAGGGCACCGGACAGGCACGATGGACCATGCGGTGGAAACCAGCGCTCAACGCATTCGCCGTCACCTTCGCCGACCGCATGCCGGCCGCCGAAAACCTGTAGTACCAAAAACGCCGGTTACACCGAAATCCGGACACTCCCCTGCCGGGTCGGGCAGGAAGGTTTGGTGGCTGTGCGGCGAGGGGCATGAGTGGGAAGCCGCTGTCGGCAATCGTTCCAGGGGTGACGGCTGCCCCGCGTGCCCGCCCAAACCAAAGCTGGGGCGGTCGCTCGCCGAGGTGAATTCGGGGCTGGCGGCGGAGTGGCACCCGACCAAGAACGGGTCGCTGACCGCCTATGACGTCAGTGCCGGGTCGGACAAGAAAGTCTGGTGGCTGTGCGGCGAGGGACACGAATGGGGGGCAAAGGTCGGAAGTCGTTCAAGTGGTAGAGGCTGCTCTGCGTGCGCAGCCAAACCGAAGCCGGGACAGTCGCTCGCCGAGGTGAATTCGGGGCTGGCAGCGGAGTGGCACCCGACCAAGAACGGGTCGCTGACCGCCTATGACGTCAGTGCCGGGTCGGGCAGGAAGGTTTGGTGGCTGTGCGGCGAGGGGCACGAGTGGGAGGCTAAGGTCAGTGGTCGTTCCAGGGGTGACGGCTGCCCCGCGTGCAGGGCCAAACCGAAGCCGGGACAGTCGCTCGCCGAAGTGAACGAGGATCTGGCGGCGCAGTGGCACCCGACCAAGAACGGGTCGCTGACCGCCTATGACGTCAGTGCCGGGTCGGAGAGGAAGGTCTGGTGGCTGTGCGGCGAGAGACACGAGTGGGAGGCCCGGGTCTATAGCCGATCGGGAGGTAAAGGCTGCTCTGCGTGCGCAGCCAAACCGAAGCCGGGACAGTCGCTTGCTGAGGTGAACGAGGACCTGGCGGCGCAGTGGCACCCGACCAAGAACGGAGCGCTGACCGCCTATGACGTTAGTGCCGGGTCGAGTAGGAAGGTCTGGTGGCTGTGCGGTAAGAGACACGAGTGGGAGACCACAGTCGGCGATCGTTCAAAGGGTAGCGGCTGCTCTGCGTGCCCGCCCAAACCGAAGCCGGGGCAGTCGCTCGCCGAGGTGAACGAGGATCTGGCGGCGCAGTGGCACCCGACCAAGAACGGGGCGCTGACCGCCTATGACGTCAGTGTCTGGTCGGGCAGGAAGGTGTGGTGGCTGTGCGGCGAGGGGCACGAGTGGGAGGCTAAGGTCAGTGGTCGTTCCAGGGGTGACGGCTGCTCTGCGTGCCATGTGTTGAACAACAACATCTGGACCCGTGGTCGCGCTAAGGAGTTCGCCGAAACTTTGTCTCCGGGCGCCGTTCCTGCGAAGTGGGCGATGGTTGCCGCGTGGAAACAGAACGCTCTCACGTCGAAGCACGGAGCTGACCTACTCAATGCCATTGCGAAGGGAACACCGCTTCCTGGAACCGAGATTGACAGTGACGATTCGGTCGGCACCACTGAAGCCCACACTGGCGAGACCGGCGCGGAAGTTGACCACCGGGATGCAGGGCCGAGTACCGAGATCGACGTATCGCAAGAGGATCTGGAGATCGTCTCCCCTGACCTGGAAACGGACGACTCCGATTCTGACCCGGACGACGAGTCGGATCGCGACCTGCCATCGCTTCGCGCCGAGAAGGTGCTCGCCGGGTTCGAGCACGCGCGCACCGTGTCGCCGGACGAGGAGCTGGTCAATTTCATGCTCTCGGATGCCGTGGCGACGTTGTGGCGTGAGGCGTACCGCGAGGACATCGGCGAGACGGTGCCGGGCCCGGGCGAATCGGTGTTCGACGTGGTGCGCTCCGGCGAATTGTCGGAGAACCAGCGCGTCGTCGCCGACGAGTTCCTGGCTCAGCACGAGCGGGCATCTGCGATCACGCCGCCGGCCGGCTGGTCGTTCGTCCGCCGCGGCGAGCCGATCGTGCCGAACCTGATGCAGAAGCACTTCGCCTCCCTGGTGCTCGAACGCCGCCGGGTCGGCAACTGGTCCGGCACAGGGGCAGGTAAGACGCTCTCGGCCGTGCTGGCCGCACGCCTGGCCGAGGCCGGAATGCCTGCACCCGACGGGTCTCTAGGCAAGGACGGCTTGATCCTGGTGCTCTGCCCGAACAACACAGTGTCCGGGTGGGAGTCGACCATTGCCGGCGCCTACCGCGACAACCGAGTGGCGACGAAGACTCTCGATCCAACCTGGTCCCCTGGGTCGGGGCCGCGGTGGCTGGTCGTGAACTACGACCGGCTGCAGGACCGCGCCGCCGAAGATGCGCTTTCGCGGCTGTTGGAGCGTTTCCGGCTCAACATGGTTGTGATCGACGAGGTGCATTTCTCGAAGTTCCGTGAGGGTACGGAGTCGTCGCAGCGGCGCGAGACCATCAGCCATCTGCTAGCCGAGGCCGGGCGAGAGAACCCCGGCATGTACGTGCTGGGTATGTCGGCCACGCCGGTGATCAACGATCTGTCAGAGGGCAAGTCGATTCTGGAGTTGGTCACAGGCGAGGAGATGCATGACCTGAAGACCAAACGCAGCATCGTCAATGCGATCTTGCAGCACGCTCAGTTCGTGCTCCACGGGGTTCGGTGGCTGCCGCGCTACAAGGCTCGTCTCGAACGTCCGCGGCGAGACCGGATCGATGTCACCGATCGGCTCGAAGCGCTCGTCGAGGCCAGCCGCTCGGATTCGCAGCTGCAGATCGAGCAGATCCTGGTGGACGCGAAACTGCCCACGATCGTCGATGACTGCCTTGAGGCGCACGAGCAGGGGCGCCGAACCTTGGTGTACACCGAGCTCGTCGACGGCATTGTCGATCCGATCAAGGACGCTCTGGAGGATGCCGGCCTGCGGGTGGGGGTGTTCACCGGTCAGGACAAGACCGGATTGTCGAAATTCCTCGGCATCGACTCCACCGGCGCGGGCGACCGCCCGCTACCCGAGTCGGAGCGAGTGGACGTCCTCATCGGATCGTCCGCAATCGGCACCGGCGTGGACGGGCTGCAGGACGTGGCCAGTCACATCACCTTCGCGACTCTGCCGTGGACCGCGGCAAGCTACACCCAAGTGATCGGCCGGATCTGGCGTCAAGGGCAGAAGGCCGGTTGGGTCAGCGTCTCTGCGCCGACGTGTTTCGTGGCCACGCCCGATTCGGAGGACGGCCGGGACTGGTCGTACGACGATCAGCGTTGGGCTCGCATCCAGTTCAAGCGCACCCTCTCCGACGCCGTCATGGACGGCGAAGTCGGCGCGGTGAACCTGGAGACGCAGAAGCAGCTGCGGCAGCGCATGGGCGACTGGTTGGAGCGGATCCTCACCGGCGACCTGTCGACGATCGAGCGGCGCCCGCTTACCGGGGAGCTTCGCCGGATCGAGGTCGAGGCCGACGAGGACTCGACACACGGTGGCCGGCAACGGCGCTTCGGCAGACTCGCCGGGCTCAACTCGCGGTGGAACCGATCTGCATCGGCGGCTACTCATCGCCGGCTCTATGCGCATCCTGAGGAGTGGCACCTGTACCACCGGATCTACCGAGAGGCCCGCGAGACGTGGGACACGGTTCCGGCGCATGTCTTCGCCGACTGGCTGCAGGAGCGGACCGCGGGCAAGAAGGTAGCCGATCTCGGCTGCGGCGAGATGATCCTCGCAGACCGGGTCGCCGGGCGGCACGATGTTCGAGGGTTCGACCATGTGGCGATCGACGACCGAGTCACCGTCTGCGACATCGCCAACGTTCCGGCCAGCGACGGGGAGTTCGACTACGCGATCTTGTCCCTGGCGCTGATGGGATCTAACCATGCCGATTACGTCGCCGAGGCGCACCGCATTCTGGCCGTCGACGGGCAGCTATGGATCGCCGAAACCCGCACTCGGATCGGAGACGACGAGGACCGGATTCGGACGGCGCTCGCAGAGAATGGATTCGCTCTCACCGACATGTCCGCTGGCGAAACATTCATCCTCATCCGGGCAACCCGGCTACCGGCAGAGGCTATCGCCAACCCGGTGTCACTGCTGCTGCAGAGCGAACAGGACGAGTCCGTCGCTGCGTAGAGGGTCACGTGTCTCATCGGCTGCCCGAGCCCGCGGTATCTAGCGATCCGCCGCTGGTGCACCTGCCAATAGGCAGGCGATTTTCTCCTTAATGGCAGGTGCACCAGGGTAGCCTTCGACACCTCCGACGTAGCTTGGCTGAACTGCCGGCCCCCGACCGGATCGCAGAGTTCCACAGCCAGCGCGACCGTCATGCCCATCTCTGAACTCAGACCCGGGCCCCCGTCTCGGCCTGGTACTTCTGGATGCCCCACAGAATGGCGTGGCAGGCGAGCAAGTAGTGATGGTCGAAGTCGCGCCAGCGCTCCGGTGAGTCGAAGTCCCACAAGATGTCGTACTCGTCGCACAGGCCGACCGCTTCATCAGTGGTCGTGACGTCTCTCGACTTTCCGATCGCATCGGAGTCAGGGCCGCGGTTTTCCAGCAGCCACTCGGTGAACCTCTCCTGCGAGAACTGGCGCACCGGACGGGATCCGCGGGAGAGCTTTTCGGCCCAATATCCTGGATTGATCGTGCCCGGGCCCTGACCAGACGCGAAGAAAGCGAACATGTCGTCGTCGCGGGTGAAGATGAACCCTTCGCCGATGTCACCACAGATCACCAGGCGCCCCGGCCATGTGATGAGATCGAAATGCCACATCATCGTGCCGGGCTTGGCGAATCGAATGTGACGGTAGGCGCCGTCTTCGTGCAACACAGCCATTTCGTGCTCAGCGACTTCACCCAGCAGCTGCTGGTAGACGTACGGGTAGTAGTACCAGGCGAGCGTGCTGACCTTCGTCGCAGTGGTCATTGCCGGTTCTCCCTGAAGTTGTCGGGTCTGTCAAATCCGGAGTGCGGTGCTGCCACGACCGCTACATCCTGCGCGTGTGCGCGGCATTCCCCTGACGTCGTCTGGCCGCTACCGACCATGACCACTACGTGTGCGGCCTCGCACTGGCACCCCCCACGCCGTCTACCGCGGCGCCGCGCATAGATGGGTTATGAGCGCAGCGAATCAGCCGAGAATCAAGCCAGGTGTGCCAACCGGCGGCCAGTGGGCCGCGTTCGAGCACAACGAAGCAGGGGTGTCCTTGTCGGATGCACCTCGCAAGCCGGCGTGGTCGGACATTCAGGCGCGGGTCGATGAACTGGCCAAGTCTGGCCATGCACCGGCGCGTGCAACTTCTGCCACGTCGGATCCACGACGCGCAGCGGGTGCGAAATCGTGGTGGGCGAATCACTTCGTGAATGCCGAGTACGGCGCCGCTGGTGGCGACTATCCCCAGATGCCCGACGACTACACACCGAAGCGCACCGGCGGTAACGCGCTGTCAGGACATCGGCGCACACACCGGATGGCATATTCGACCGCAGACGGCAAGTTCTCGGTGCGGATGCCTTCAGCCACGTCGATCAAAGCCTTCGAGGGCGAGACCAGCGGCACGTTCGACGTACCGGTGTCCGCTGTGGACGCGGGCGGCAATACTGTTGCCGGCTGGGTCCGGGCCACCCGCTCGGGTGCCAACTGGAACGTGACCGCTCTCGGCGACTTCGGCGAGAAGACCGGCGCGCAGGTTTCGGAAGCGGTGTCCGCGGTACTGGAGTCTCGCCGTCCGTCGCGCTCGCTGCGCGATGTCGGTGACCTCCTCGAAGCACACCGGGCCCGCAAGGCCGCCGGTGGGGACACATTCGTCGAGGTGCCTTCAACGTTCATCAGCGGGGTCGGCTACAGCGACGAGAACGGCACGATGGCCGTTGCGATCCGCGACAAACTCTATGGCTACCAGGTGTCCCGCGACGCGTTCGAAGCCGTGCGAAACTCAAGCTCCCCCGGCGGCGCCTACAACCGACTGGTAAAAGGACAGGCCCGATCCGAGCTCGGCCGTTGCGAGGAGTGCGGGCGCTTTTACGCTGCCGCCAATCCGCACACTTGCCCGACCGGTCACAAGCCGCCCACCGGCTTGACGATCGAGCACAACTTGGCCGCCCGGGCCTCGGTCGCTTCGATGGCGCGCCTAGCAATGCCTCCGACGCCTACCGCTGTCGATGACGGTCTGGACGACGAAACGCGCACCGCGATCGCCGCTCTCGCCTCCTACAAGGTCGGCGACAAGGACACCGAGGTAACCGCCGACGAAGCTCGGGATATTCTCGAATCCCTCTCGCCAGGTGACTGGTCCACTCGCGTCTACGGCATCGGCGTCTTCCCCAGCAATCCGACGCCACAGATCGTTCGCATCCATTCCGTTGCGAAGCTGGATTCGGACGCCTACCGCAGTCGCATCGCCAAGATGTGGGTTTCCGGCACCACGATCAACGATCTGGTTCAACCCGCCCGGCCCGCGCCTCCTCCCCAGCCGCCTTTCGGTACTCACACCGCGGTGCCGAAGGATGCGAAAACCGTTGATGTGCGCGCCTACATGATCGACGCCGGAAAGGAGCCACTCATCGACGTCGGGTGGAAGCCGGAGGGCTACCGGCGCGGCTGGACGACAGACCGGGCAGTGGCCGACAGTGTCGGCAAGTACACGTCTTCGCACTACCTCCCGCTGACCTACAAGAACTCGTCCGGGTACGGACAGCACTGGAATGGTGAGAGCGGCATCTTGCTCTACAGCGGCATCGGTGGCGAGGACGCCGGCGGGCTCGCTGAAGCGATCCCGGCCGGGCTGAAGGGTGAGCGCCAGGCCGATGGCCCAGCCGCTGCCGCGGTGCTTCAGGCCGCCGCGGCGAGCGACGGACGTCTGGAGGTCGGCGGCTACCTGGTGGGTCCCGATCGCACGGACGAGCGAGTCTCGACTGATTCCGTGTACCTGTACGACGCGACCGGGTCGTCACCTGAGTACGCGCTGCACACTCTCCGCACGAAGTACGGCGTCGATGCCGGAACGCCGACTGAGGTTAAGAAGGTCGAAAACCCGTGGCGCCCCGGCGAGAAATGCTGGTACATGTTCTGGGACTGACCGCGCATAAGTATGTCATGAGGAGCTGTGCCCATCCTGAGGCGAACACTGTCGGACCGTCGATGAAGCTCGACGCACTGATGCATCGATACCGGCCGGCTTTCGCCGATACTTGGGCTGAGGCTCTGGAGATCGTCATGGCCTACGAACTGGAAACTAGACGCGTCGATGAGCTCGCGGCGGAGCTGTCGGCGGCCGGACGGTTCGACTTCCCGGTGGTGCTCGGGTTCGACGAGGTGATGAACGGTACGCAGATCCCGGCAGCGGTTGAAGACGGCATGCACCGCATCTTCGCGCACGTGCTCTCCGGCATCGACGACGTTCTCGTGTGCGATCTGAACCATGCGCCTAAAGAAGGCGGCTGGGTGGAGTTGGAGTGGATGCTTCCCGCTCCGCTGGCTGAATCGGTGATCGAGGAAATCGTCTCCCTCGGCTCATTCCGTATGGACGAGGACCACTGGACGGTCATGGAATCGTTCGGCACCAGCGACGCCTGGATGTCGGCATCCGTTTTCGGGGCTGCTGATCACCTTGTGCATAAGACGCTCGCCGCGTACAGCGACCGGCTACATGCCGCCGGCGTCTCGCTCGGGCCTGGCATCGCGAGGTGGGCAACTGACCTGGACGATTCGCCCGCATGGTCGGTCCTCCGCAGCGCAACCGGCCAGAACGTCAACTAGCGGATCGTGTGCACCCGCTCTGAATGGAGGATCGGGGCGTCTTCCGGCCCTTTGATATATGGCGCAATCCAGGTTGGTCTTCGGTAGGCGCCTTTCGGCCCCCACGGTTGGTTGCGCCAATGGCCGGACACGACCCACCGAGACTGGTATTCCCGGTCGGATTCGCCGCCGCCTCCGTTGCCATGGCCGCCGGCGATCGACACGATCCGCGCCGGTGTCGTCGGATGCCCCCGCCGTTCGAATCGCCTACGGTCCGCCGGGCGCAGCGCCTCTCCCGACTGGACGTCCGCGAGTGCGCGCTGCTCCATCAGTAGCCAGGTCGATACCGCACAGCGAAGCCACGTTTCCGAGAACTTCTCGGTCGCCACGGCGTTGGTCGGCGCCGTCACCAACAGTTCGTCGCGCCACGGAAGGTAGAACGAGGTGGACTCGGCGAGCCAGCCCATTCCGATCGTGACCGCGGCAAGTTCCGGCCGGCTGAACACTGGTGAGTCGTCGTATCCGATCACCCACACGCCGTCTTCATCGGCTTTCCAGGCAAAGCCCCGGGCCGCCTGCCGCCCGATCGATGTGATCCGGCTGGCCACCGGATCCGCCCATACGAGCAGACCGGTTCTCGCCGGCAACATGTCCGGATGGCACCGAAACGCGGGCAGGGTCTTGCCTGATTCGGCGGCGAGGTGCGAAAAGGCCTCGTGGGCCCAGAACAACTCGGCCGTCGAGATCAGGTCATGCGTGTAGATCGCAAGGCGCTCGGGAAGGTCTGCTTTGGGCTCGGGTGAGACTTCCGGAGGAACGGGGAGAGCGATCCGTCGCGCCGACATCGCCCAGTCGTCAGCGGCCGATGTCGTCAGGTAGCGAAGAAGCTTGGACCGGGCCTCGGGCATATCCTTGGCATATTTCAGCGGCACAGTTCGTCGCTATCCGCGTGCGGTACGGCGGAGAATCGTGCATGCTGCAGCATCGTCGGCCGTCATCATCGGCGGATCTGTGGTCACGCCCAAGACGACCCGCAGAGTGTCACGCATGCCCTGCCAGTAGGCGCGTGACGCTGCACTGTATCCGTGAACAGACCACAACTCCGCTTGGTCGAGCGCTTCTTGCAGTTGCTCCACGCTCAGGTCAGCAAGCTTCGATGCCACCGTTCTCACCCCTCAGTCATCCGCGTCAATGCAATATGAATCATCGCCGCGACAACAGCGTCATCCGCGGCGTCGTGATGATGCACCTGGTCGATGCCAAGGAACGCTGCCACGTCAGGCAGCCGGTGACGGTTCAGGTTCGGTAGCGCGGCGCGCGCCTGCTTGAGGGTGCACACCCAGTCATTACGGGGCACGGCCAGGCCCTCGGCTGCGCACGCGGCCTTGAGTGTGGAGCGGTCGAACGGAGCGTTATGCGCCACGAGAGGCAGCGCGCCGACGATGTCGATGATTCGGTCGTAAGTTTCAGGAAATGGCGGGGCCCCGACGACCATGCGCGGGGTGATTCCGTGTACGTCTACGCACACAGGCTCGAAGATGCCGTTCTTGATGGACGCTGGCGGCCGCGACAGCCACGATTCTCGACTGACGATCTCGTCATCGACCACGACGGCGATGCCAACTTGGCAGATCGACCCGCGTCCGCGGTTGGAGGTCTCGAAGTCGATGGCGACAAAACCCGTCATCACCGACCCCCTGCCGTGTCCTTGCACCTGCCATTTCGGATCGTCGATCTGGACGGTCTGGCGCTGTCGGTGGGAAGTCTAGGTTGTTGATGCATACCCTCCACATGTGAGGCAACCGGCCGGCACCCCCGCAAGGCATGCTCTGCTCAGTACTCTTGCGGCACCTCAAGCTTGGACGTCATTGTCCAGCCGGACGTGTCGTTCGTCATTCGACGGAGGCTCGCGTCGCCTTTCCGCAAATCTTCGAGCGCCTCGGCTGCAGTGCCAGCCCACCCGGTGCTGTTCAGCGTCGCTGGGTCGAGACGACCGGCCCGCGGGTTGGCGCGCTCGATCGCCCATTTGTATCCGCCGTCGTTGAACGACTTCCAGAACCGGATGCGGGACCCCATCTCGTTGGCCGACCACGAGTGCTGAGCGCCTGAAGTCCAGCGAACCCCTACGTCGTCGGTGAACCACTCATCTCCGTTGCCGCCGCTGAGCTTCTCGGCTGTTGAGGCAGGGCTGTCAGTGCTGCTCCACGAGGCGTATGGGGCCTCACGGTCGGCTCGATCCAGATGAGAGCGCAGATCTTCGTAGAAGGACCCGGACTGGTATCCGCCATTCAGGGCATTGTGCAGTCGAACGGCGCCCGGGTCGGTCTCGGCCCGCAGGACGAGATCACCGATGTTGTCGTCCTCGTCGAAGTCGTCGATGACAAACTCGGCCTCCTGTTCGCTCCAGTCATCGCCGCCGCCGCCGAGCGACATGCCGTAGTTGTCGGTCAGGAACTTGCCGATCTCGTCGATGTGGTCGTTCAGATATCGGTCGGCGTCGTCCCCGACGTGATCGTCCGGGCATGCCTGCGTCAGATCGAGCCGGACGGCGCCTTCGATCACCGGGTTGGACCCGCCGACCAGTTCGAGCCGGTCATAGAGCCCGCCTTGTGCGGGCTGCTCGTGCGGAAGCTCGACCGAGTCGCCATCCTCCGGCATGATGTCGGCGACGAGGGCTGGCTCGTACAGATCGACGTCGGATTCGCCATGACTCGTTGGTGCGAATTGGCCGCCCGTGGGTACGCCAGCCTGGATACGGTTCACGTTGCTCATGCCATATCTATGCGCGGCACCAGTGGTCGGGGCTATTCCCGCGACCACTGGTCCATGTTGCTCTCCAGCCACTTGACAGCGCTTTGCTCATCACTGAACTCTCCCTCGTCCTGAGCCCGAAGTGCGGCCCCGAGAATCTGTCCGAATACTGGCCCCGGCTCGAATCCGTAGTGCTTGAGGTGATGGCCAGTGAGGTATCCGCCACGCGGCCTGTCGGCGGTCCCGAGCTTGCTGGCGACCCGGACCCACGCATCGGCCGGATTAGACCCGCTGGCCGAGCCGCGCCCCGCGTGGTCCGCGCCGACGACCGCAGCCCACAACTGGAGCCCAGGTCCGCGCCCGCCCGGCGCGTCGAGCCTTCGTATGAGACGCCGAACTGCGTTCGCAGATGGCGTCCCCCCTTGCTGCACTCCGGCGACGGCCATGTGATTCGAGATGATCGGCAAGATCTTCTCGGCATACTTGGCCGGGGCTCCGATGCGCTCCAGGAGCGCACTGGCCGGCTCGACGCCTGCTTCGGCATGGCCGTGCGACGTGATTCGCGTCCCGGGCGTTTCGGCCAGGTTTGGGTCCGGTAGCTGGGTGTGTGTTGCCTTGCCCAGATCGTGGAACATGCTGGCAAGCACGACCACAGCTCTGTCGTTCTCGGAGACCCGGTTTTTCGACGCCCAGGTGGCCGCGGCATCGGCCGACAAACCAAGGTGCACGTGCACCGGCCCTTCAGGATGCCACTTCGGATCCTGCGCGACGTCTCTGCAAGCGGCGAGCTCCGGAAAATGCTTCTCCCAGTCGACCTCGTGCAAGGCCGCAAGCGACTGGGAAGGCGACTCAGCCCTAGTTGCGATCTTCTCCCACTCGCCCCAGATGCGCTCTTTCGGCAGCTCCTGGAACCGATCGGCCAAGTCTCGGCACAACTCCGCGGTCTCAGGAGCGAAGCGCATATCGAAGCGCCCGGCCATCTGCACACCGCGCAGGACTCGCAACGGATCGTCGGAGAACCGGTCGCTGACGTGTCGCAGAACGCCGACCTGGAGGTCGGCCGATCCGCCGTAGTGATCGATCAGCGTCTCGGGTACCGGGTCGTAACCCATTGCATTGACGGTGAAGTCGCGCCTGGCGAACGCCTCTAGCTCACTTAGCTCTGGGTCGATCTCGACGTCGAAGCCGCGGTGGCCGACACCGGTCTTGGAATCTCGCCGCGGCAGGGATACGTCGAAGTCGCCGTAGATGCCGTGTACTTTGATGACTCCGAACGACGCCCCTACTTCATCGACCCAGGCTGAATTCCGTTCGCCAAGTGGGCGTAGAGCTTCCCGGAGTTCGCCTGCTGTCAAGCCGTATACCTCGATGTCAACGTCTTTCGGAAGGATCCTCGACCCATGCATGCGGGCGATCATGGAGTCGCGCACAGATCCGCCGACAATAATCGGTCGCCCACCGGCGTTCAGCACGACACTGAGCACATCCCACGCGCTGGTCGAAAGCGGAACGAGCCCGGGAGACAGGCAACGGTGTTCACTACCGCGTGAGGAAAGCCTGTCGCAGTTGACGCAGCGGAAGACCCCAGCCGGCATGTCAGACAGCGTGACGCCCGATTCATTGTGGAAACCGGCGCTGAACTGCCCGCCCTCCGGAACTCCGGATCTGACACGATTTCGACGCAGAAACATACCTCATCTATGCGCGGCGCAAAACACCCATTCGTTGCACGCCCAGCCGTGGTTGCGGCTGCCTCTCATGCAGTTCGGCGGCGGGGGTGCCGGCCGTATCCCCCGCACACAACCGTCGAACTCATTCATGAAGAGCGGAGAGATCTCTCGTGGCGCACAAGACCGGTGGCAGGAAGCCGACCCCGGAGCAGAAGGCGGTCCTGGCCGCGTTCCGACAGGGGAAGTCGATGAGGGTGACAGCGCTGGCCGGTTCCGGGAAGACGACGACGCTCGAATATCTGGCCCTCAAGTCGCCGGATAAGAAGATCCTCTACATCGCGTTCAACAAGTCGGTGCAGGTCGAGGCCGAAGAGCGGTTCCCGCGCAACGTCACGTGCCGCACAGCTCATTCGCTGGCGTTCAGTCGATTCGGCGGTCCGCTTCGCGGACGCCTCTTCCCGCCGGCCCGTGTGCCGGCGAACATGGCCGCACGCCTGCTCGGTCTGCACAAGATGAACCTGCGCCCCGAGAACAAAGACTCGGAGCCGCCATCCCTCAGCTCATCGGCCCTGTACGCCATGGCACGCTCCACCGTCACCCGGTTCATCCGATCTGCCGACGATGAGGTCGCCGAGCACCACTACGTCAAGCCGGACGGACTCACCGCATTGGATGAGGACCTCGAAGGCCTGAAGAAGGTCGTCGTAGACGCCGCCCGCGAGATATGGGAGGACATCTCCGATCCGAACGGGAAGCTCCGCTGCGAACAGGACGTCTACCTCAAGCTCTGGGCAATGTCGAAGCCGAAGCTCCGGGGCTACGACGTCATCATGGTTGATGAGGCACAGGACACCGACCCGCTTCTCGCCCAGGTGATCGAAGCGCAGACCCAGACGCAGATCGTGGTGGTCGGCGACGAGAACCAGGCGATCTACGGATGGCGCGGTGCCACCTCGTTCATCACCGACTTCCCGGCTGAGAACGAGGTCAGCCTTACGCACAGCTTCCGGTTTGGCGATGCCATTGCCGCCGAGGCGAACATCTGGCTCGACCACCTTGGATCGCCGATGCGCGTGGTCGGCAACCCAGCGAAGAGCTCGACGGTCGCCGAACTCACCGACCCGGACGCAGTCCTGTGCCGCACCAACGGCGGAGCCATGGCCGCGGTCATGCACTACCTGCCGCTAGGCAAGGAGGTAGCTCTCGTTGGTGGCGCGCGCGACCTCAAGCACTTCGTCGAGCAAGTCGATCTGCTGCGGCGGGGTCGAACGGTCAGCCACCCCGACCTTGCGACTTTCCCGAACTGGACGGCTGTGCAGACCTACGCCCGCACCGACGAAGGCAAGGACCTTCTGGTGTGGGTGAGCCTGGTGGAGACGTTCGGAACGGCACGTCTACTGGATGCCATCGACAGCCTCGAACAATCCGAGAACGACGCCGACGTGGTGGTGTCCACGGTCCACAAAGCCAAGGGACGGCAGTGGCCGAAGGTGCTCATCTGGGGAGACTTCCCCGAACCGACAGTCGACGACAACAACATCCTGCAGCCGCTCGAACGGGACGAGAAGATGCTCGCCTACGTCGCCGTCACCCGCGCACAGGATGTGCTCGACCCGGCCGGCCTTGCGTGGATCCGCGACTATCCCGTCGGATCGATCTGATTGCAGCGCGCGATGTTTTGTTGTTTATGAGCAACACGCGCGGATCATAGTTGGTCATATGCAACAGTGCTGATACCGTGTCGCTTATATGCAACAAGTGGGAGGTGACGTTGTGCAGAATCTGATCGACCTGGCCAACAAGGTTCTGATCGCCAGAGAGAGCCAGGGCGTGACGCAGACGGACTTGGCTAAGAGGTCTGGAGTCAACAGGTCATGGCTTGTTCAGTTCGAGGCCGGGTATGGAAACCCCACTTTCAAGAGCATCGTAGCGGTGCTGTCGGCCCTCGGCCTGGAGCTGGATGTGATCCCCGCTCCTGTGGTCGACGCCCCGAGTGGACCTGTCGACCTACAGCAGATCGTGCGCGGACTAACGAAGGGCGCCGGCGATGGAGACAGATGAGCTGTTAGTGGTTATGGATGGATCGGTGTCGGCGACCATCCTTCCTCGGGGGAAGAAATCCAGGCTCCTGTACGACACCAGGCAGGCATTGACCCCGGTGTCCTTGAGCATGCCCATCAGCGGTAAGCGTTTTCGGTCCGACGTACTGACCCCGTGGACCCGTGGATTACTGCCGGACCGAGAAGAGGTTCTCAAACGGTGGCGTCGGCATTTCGGTGTCCGCACTCTGGACCCGATCGACCTCCTAGTCCATGTGGGCGAGGATGTGGCCGGCGGCGCGATGTTCGTCCGCCCGGATCGCCTCACGGCGGCGATGACATGGGAGCCGGCTAAGCCCCTGGCGGAGCGAGAAATCGGCGACATGCTCCGGAGAGCTATCAGTGATGCACCAGACCCGATCGCAGGAATCGAAGCGGGTAAGTTCAGCCTGGCCGGCATGCAGCCGAAGATCGCGCTGCAGCAAAGCGATGATGGCGGATGGTCGCTTCCATCCGGGATAAACCCGACAACACACCTGATCAAACCGGCCGTGTCGAACTACCAAGACCAGCACCTTGTCGAACACATGACGATGTTCTGCGCCGCAGACGTAGGACTGAGCACTGCGAAGACACGGCCGGCGGTCATTGACGGGATACCGGTCGTCGTGGTGACCAGATTCGACAGGCTGTTGCATCAGGGACGCTGGATCCGCATCCACCAGGAAGACCTGCTGCAGGCGATGAGTCGGAACCCGTGGGAGAAGTACGAATCCGAAGGAGGCCCCGGCGTCAGAGAAGTTGCGGCATTTCTTCGGCGGCACGAACTCCCGGAGGAATCGCTGCACCGCTTCGCCCAGTCAGTGATCTTCCACTGGCTCACGGCGAGCACAGATGCCCACGCCAAGAACTACTCCGTGCTGCTCAACGGCACGAGCGCAACACTGGCCCCCTTGTATGACCTGAACTCGTATCTTGCATACGGGACGCCGTCGAGTCTGTCGATGTCAATGAAGGTGGGCTCCGAATACGGCGTCACAAAGGTCAGCAGGTCGGACTGGGCTTACTTCGCGAAAGACTGTGGGGTCACCGATGACTGGGTGATGTCCGAGATCGATCGGCAATCGAAACTGATCCCGGTTGGATTCAAGAAGGCGTCCGAACAGTTAGTCGCGCAAGACGGGTTTGACACCGTCATTCCAGACCGGATGGTCGAAGCGTCCACCGAGTGGGTAGACACCGTGCGCCGCTCACTAGGGCTTGTAGCGCGAGCTGCAGCCCCCGCTCCGGCGCGACTGAGTCGAGGGAAGACGACACGCGCCAGTAACAGAGGGTCATTCAAAACCGTGACTCACCAAGAGTCCGACGTCACCCTCGACCCGCACTGATGAGTCGCCGGCTGCTCAACTACAGATCGGTCTCTCCTTGCGGTACACCGCCGAAGTTCACCAACTCGAACACCTCGGCCTCCTCTTCGAGGGAGCTGAGACTTCCTTCGATGACACCGATCGGGATGTTGCTGAACTGTCTTTGCCCTACCTTCGTCAGTCCGGAGTATCTGATGTACGGGCCGTCGTCAGTGTTCTCGGTGGACTCGACGCGGTCCGGCTCGAACCACGATGCGGGCACGGCGAGGTCGCTGTTGTAGAAGTCGAGGACGGTTCGCATGCGCTGCTTACCGTCGATGACGGCGTACATCGGTTGATCGAGCTGGTAGTCGTCGAATGATCTCATGCGGTCGTTGATGATGAGCGACGGCACGGGGATCCCCTGCAGCAGGGAGCGGATCAGGTTCTTCCTGCGCACCGCCCCCCACACGTCGCCGCGCTGATAGGGCGGATCGAAGTCGAAGTACCCTTCCGCTGCGCCGAGTGGAATGAAACCGATTTGCCGGGCGCTCGGCGACAATTTGAGGCGCTCCAGCGGCGCATTGGTCTGCATGGTTGCGTAGCGCGTGAGAATCACACCGGGATCGTCGTGCAGCTTGTCCATGAACTGGCCGCCGGCGGGCACACCTGCTTGGACTCGTGCCTGGGTCATGTGCCGTTCCTGCTTCCTTCACAGGGTTGGGCCCGGTGGTGATCCTGGGCGGCTTCGGGGACTTGCCCGTCAGCAATCTGCATGACTCGCGCAGCATCGGTGCTCTTGACGTAATCGGCTCGCGCTCCGCCGAGCTTGCCGCTCTTGAGCACGGACCGTCCGATGACCTTCGGTGTCCCCCGAATGCCGTTGTAGGACGTGACTTCGATTCGCTCGACCATGATTGGTGGCTTGGTCGGGTAAGTTTCAATCACGAATCGGTGATCTGCTGGCAACTCGAACTGAGCGGTTTGCTCGGTGAGTGCCGCCCCTTCTGCCGTCAACGTCACCTCGGGTTCCGTGTGCTGCACTTCGGCGAACCGTCCGCCGGCCCGACCTCTCCCGCGGGGGATCCTCGGTTGCGCCGTCACACCGCTTCCTCCAGCTTCGCTCGGGTGAGCACCGTCTGCTTGGTGCCGTTCCATTCGCCGTGCTCCTTGACGGTAGCGGCCTGAATCATGACTTTGTCGCCTTCATTGAAGTCCATCGCACTGGAGGCCATCCATTTGAGCTCATGCCCGTCGTTGTCGCGGAAGATCAGCATGGTCTTCGTCCCGTAAAACGAATCCAAGTAGAGCGCCTTGGTCACGGTGGCCGGCACTCGACGTACCCGCTCGCCGACCGGCGCGAGGTACGCGTCCCTCGGCGGGTTCGCCTTGGCGATGGCCTCTTTGACCTGCTTCTCCTTGCTGCGTCGCCAGCCCGACACCGCCGAAGCGAGCATGCCTATGTGTCGCGGGGTGATGGCCTCTTGGCGGGCGATGTCGCGCATGTTAGCGGCATAGTCGCTCTCGCCTTCCATCATCTTGGCGAAGTCGAGCACCTCGGCTGCCATCTCCTTGATCTCGTCGCTCCGGATCGCAGCTACGGCTTGCCGGTACTCCTCCGAGTCGCGGGTGTGTTGGTCCGGCCACAGATAGGTCGTGACGACACCAGAGGTGGCGTACCTCCCGTACATCTCGGCGTTACTCCGTGAGACGTAGCTCCGCCCCTCGTCAGTGACTGCAAGTGCCATCGTCAGGATCTCCTCCGGCGAGGCGCTGCGCTCCCACCCGCCAGAGCCGTAACTGCCTGGTTCGTCGTCGGCTTCTTTGATGTCGACGTCCGGATCCCACTCCAGGGACCACAGTCCGCGAGGCTCGATGCCGGTGAACGCCTCCAGACAGTTCGATCCCACCTGCTTGACGTCGCCGGAGCTGTCCCGAAGCAGATACGTGGACTTGCGCGCACGAAGCGTGCCGCAGTGGTCGCACCGCTGTTCGGTCGGTCGGTAGCCCCCCAGTTCTGCGCCTGGCTTGGTGACTGCGATCGGCGTGCCGTCGGCCAGGACGTCGAGCCGACCGACGAATTCCCAGTCGCCGATCTTGACCTCGGGCTTGTTCAGCCGGTAGTCGATCAGGTCACGGGAGTACTGGCTGCCGTCGGCGGCCGTTCTCGTCTCGGTTCGCTGACCGAGAATCTCGATCTCGAAGCGCTCGGCAAGACCGTTGCGTTCCAGCTTCTTGTTCGCCGCGGCGATCTTCTTGTCGAGGTCAGCGAGGCGGGAAGCGAGCATGACCCGGGATCCGCAGATGTGTTCCCGGCCCGGCGAGGTGAACTGGCCGCAATCAGCGCAGCGCGGATCGGCTTCGACTGCATCGCTGCCTGCGCCCCATTCAGCGCTTTCGCTGACACCACCACCATCGTCATTGAGATCGACCGCCGCCTCGCCGTGCCTGTGCGCCGCGAACTGCCCGCCGGTCGGCACGCCGGCAGAGACGCGAAGAGTCTGTGTCATGGAGTCACACCGTCCGATTCCCATCGGGCCAGAGCATCCTCCGGGCTCTTGAAGTCGAAGGCAGCCCTGAATGACTCGTTAGGAGTGAAGCCATGCGAGTCCCATTGACTCGCCGTCCGCGGGGTGAACCCGAGATTCTTCCACTGCTTGGCCTGCTCGACGCGAAGCGCAGTTACGCGTATCCACTCACCGACTTCGTCGGGGTCGGAGAAGCCGTTGTCAACCCAGTCTTGAGCACCACCCTTGCCAGTAGGGGATCCGACACCGTTGTCGATCCACTGGAGAGCGTCTCTGTCGGAGAAGCCGCTGGAATTCCACTGCTTCACGAGGCTGACAGACATGTTCCTGTCGTTGAATTGACGTGCCCGCTGCGGTGTGAACCCGGCGTCGCGCCACGCCTTGGCTGTCATCGACTCCGTCTCTACCGGGAATCGTCTCGCCGGTCTTACACCCGCGTACAAGCCCTGTTCCCAGATCTGGCGCTGTTCGGCGGCGTCAAATCCGCAATTCGCCCACACCCCGTCATCGTGGGCGCGCTCCGCGTCAACGCTGGCGATCTTGTTGTGGTAGGCCAGTAGCGCATGCGGCGCAGCCTCGAATACTCCATCGGCCGCCGAGTCGAATGAGTTCGCCGAGCCGGACGCTACCGACATACTGCCGTAACGCTCGATACGGGTCTCCCACTCGAAGCCGTCGCCCGCCGGTCGGACGAACGACTCGATGAAAAGGTTCGAGGACGACACGTGCCCGGTCGGATGCGGGAGCCACATGACACCGTGGCTGTCCGTCATGATGCCGTCTGACGTCAGCATGGATGGTTCAATGATGACGCCCGGCTCTGCGTGTCTCTGCGGGGCGAACTGCCCCCCGGCCGGAAGGCCGGCTGACACCCTCTTCTGGTTGCTCATGTCGTATCTATCCGCGGCGCCAGCTAGAACGTGGCTTCGGGATTGTCGACGTCTTCGGCGGACAGCTCGATCTGCTGAATGATGTCCATCGGGGCAGCGACGATCTGGTGCTGCCCTGGCCGGAAGGCTGCGATCGCGGCAATGGCTGCAAGCGGGTCGTCCGCCCCGGCCTTGACTGTCGGACCGAACGGTGTGAGGTCAACTTCAGCTCCCGATGCCGCAGCGCCCAGTGCGAACTGGACCACCTCGTCGGTGCCGGTGAAAACGCCGTCCTGCCAGCGCCCGCGCAGCGGATCGCCTTGCCCGTCGTCGAACCACACCTCGACCAGACTCATTCGCTCCTCCATGGTTCATGTATGTGCGGCGCACCGTCGGCACCCCCGTGGATCGGCAAGTCCGTCAGATCGTCGCTAGTGCGCCGAGTGCGAACGCTCGTGACTGCGGGTCTGCCTTGTGCCGGCCGGCACCGAGCAGACCGCCGTGCTTTCCGGTCATCAGCGCTGGGACAGCGCAGGAGAGGATCTCGAACGCTTCGTAGCCGCGTTCCCCATGCGCGTATTCCTTGCCCATGTAGGTATCCGCCCAGGTGCCTTCACGAACGATTTCGACACCGTTGCGCCTCGATTTGTGGTAGATGCGAGCAGCGTTTTTCGCACCGTCTTCGGATGCTGTTCGGCGCTCGAAGTGCGCGCGTTCCATGTCCGTCAAGCCAGGAACCGTGTGCTCGAATCGGTGAGCGAACTCGTGCACCACGGTCCGGTAGGCCTCTTCACCTTTGGTCTTCGGGTTCTCTACCATGAGCTTCGAGACGCGCGCCCCGCGTTGTTCCTTCATCTGGTATGCGGGTCGCCGCCATGACTTCCACTCGCCGTCTTCTATGCCCGGCGTCCGTTCCCATTCCTTACCGCGGGTCGGCTTGTTCCTTCGATATTCCCATGACGGCCGGTACCACACGCGTGTCTGCCGATCCACGAAGCTGATCTTTCCCGTCTCCGGGTCAATGACCCGACGGGTTCCCCAGGCGACGTCACCGGCAACCATGCCTTCATGGTTCGGATCGTTGGGATTCGGCTCAAAGTCGAGTTCCTGCAGCGTGCTGTTCATCGATCGAACCCGGCTGATCTCAACACTGAGTCCGTCGCGCTGATAGTAGGCACGCCCTCGGGCACCGCGATCGCGGCCGATCGGCTCTAGGTGCAGCGGGCGCTCACGGGCAATCTCATTGGACGACTCGACCCAGTCGGAGGGGTAGCACTCCATTGCACGAGTGACGTTCTGTTCGACAAGCTTGCTGTTCGCGCCGGTGTACACGTGATCCACTGAGCCCCCCATGGGCCGGATCTCACCGAGGATTGTCTTGTAGGCATTTGCGAGTTGGAACATAGCGGCGTCGATCTCGGGGCCATTATTCAACGATGTTTCGGCAATTCGACGATGAAATGAGATGTACTCGGCGAAGGCTTCGTCGTACTGCTTGCTCTCAGGCGAATTGCGCAGTTCATTGTAGAGCTCTGCTGAGTAGTGACCATCGGGCATGATTCGGTCCCGCATTTCGGCAAGCTTCTTGTTGGCTGCGTCGGTCTTCTCTTTGGCGACCTGTGCTTGTTGCTGGAGCTCAGCGGTCAGAGACTTGCGTTCATCGATCAGCCGATGGACATCGACGCCGACACGGCGGTCCGCCTCGTCTGCGATCCGCTGTCCCAACTCGCTCAATTCACGCTCGGCGCGAGCGGTCATCTCCGGTAGAGCTTCGTATTCGCCGTCAGCGAGATCAGAGGGTCGAGATGATTTGATTCGAGAAATGTCAGCGATCAGGAGTCGAATCTCTTCGGCATGCGCCTTCTCTGCGAATGGGTTCCACCTACTGATCTCATTGGCCGGCGCGCCGTCCGGCTCCCACTCATCTAGTGTCACACCGGATTCGCAGCGCACCTTAGCCAGGAACTGGCCCCCGATGGGGATGCCGGCCCGGGCCCGAGGCCTTCGGGATACGTCGACCGGCATGTGCCCTCCTTGATTCGTGCTCGATGTATCTATGCGCGGCCCGAACTTGGGAAAGAGTGAGCAAGGAGTGGATCACGTGTCCTATGAACTTGCAGAGCGAACCGCTGGTGCGACGCGCCGACCGGCATTCCAATGGGTCGCGGAGACGAACGTCCCGTCGGATCCGACAGTGGAGACGGCGGGCTCTCCGCCGGGTCCGTCATCAAGGACGGGGCCGGCCTCTCCGTTGCCAGGATTCGTGTATCGGGTCACTCTTCGACCACCGGAACCAGTGCATTCAGTGGAGACGAAGTGGCCTTCACGTCGAGGATCCGGGTGGGTGACGACCGTCCCCGGCGGGTTGTCCGATGTCCACCGGCCATCGGACCATCGTTCGCTGCGCACGGAGCCGTCCGAGTGATAGAGGCGCTCGCACGGCGTTCCGTCGGGAAGATCGGCTCTGCGCCCGTTTATCACGTGAATCTCGGACGTCAGCCGGCCGTCCTCCGCGTAGTTGGATACCGCAGCGGCAGATCCGTCTGCCGGGTCTTCGGTCAGGCCCTGTCCGTTCTTGTGCTCAATTTGCGCCACGGCGCCGCCTCGGTAGTACCTCATCGACTTGCTCGGCACACCTTCAATGAAGTACCCGACAGTCCTCAGCCGGCCTTCCGAATCGAATGACCGGAATGCGGGAGCACCGTCTGGATGGTCGCAGAGTCGGCCATCGGAGTTGCGAATCTCTACCGTGCGGCTGTCATCGCCCCACGTTCGATCCTTGGTCGAGAATCCGTCATCCAGACGGACGTTGACATCGCTGTGGATAGACGCGGCGAACTGCCCACCGGACGGAACTCCGGATTGAACGCGATTGCGGGTTGTCATGTTCGATCTATGCGCGGCTGACCGGCTAACCGCGGACCTCAGTCGCCGTATATCTCTGACTGGGCAACCGTTTTCGCCAATTCGGCAGCCGATTCGCGGTACCGCTCGGTGACCTCCCCGGCGATGGCTCGCCAATCATATCCGTACTGGTCGCTATCACCGGGATGGTCGCCGTCCTCCCATGCGCCGTGATCGTCGATATCGACGCCGAGAAGCATCTGTGGCTGCCGGTAATCGATATCGGCAGCGAGTTCTTCGCCGTGTTCGTCGTCTTCGAGTGCAATCGTCATCAGTTCGGCGCTGACCAAAGCGGCGCGGCCGGCAGACAGCGAAGCGCACCCCTGGTCCAGAAGTTCACGAAGCTTGTCGATGGACTCGGCGGCGTCCGGGTTCGCCTCGTAGAGCGCACTCGCCTTCTCGTACGCCTCGGTCTCCAGCCGATCGGCGCGAATGGCGACTCTCGATCTGACCTCGTCACCGAGGGATACTGCTGGATCCGACTTGACCGCTGTGGCGAACTGTCCTCCAGCCGGAACGCCAGCTTCGACTCGAAACTGATTACTCATACCTGATCTATGCGCGGCGCCGAGACGGCACCCCCGGCCGGTGCTCCAATTGCCGACGGAACGAGGGTGCCGTCTCGTCAGTCCGGATCAGTCTGCTCGGACGCCTTGCAGTAGACCAGCAACGGGACAACGACCTCGCCCGGGCATTCACGTGCTTGGCAGGCGTATATCTGGAAATACTTCCGCTCGCCGTCAGCGTCCGGTTCAACGGCTCGTTCGATGCGGAGGACTTCATCCGGGATCGTCTCGACTGATGCGCCGCATGCCTCGCACGAGACGAGGTCCACGACCCTGGCCACAGGAAGCGCGGGCATCGGAACCACGACGCGGTTCGAGGGAATGGCCATTTCTATCTCTCCTGTCGGTTGGTAATGACGGTCTTCAGGAGAAGTAGCACGGGCGATCTCGCATCAGCGGCAACTTGGCAGCAAAGCCCCAGGTCGGTCAGAATGCGGTGGCGGAGGTCACAGCTTTGGGGATCGACTGCAGCACGAGATCGCCGGGGAGTCCGTCCGCGATGTTCCGATCGAATCCGTACCCGTATCGCCCGCTGATCGGTGCGCCGTGAGCTGTTTTTCCGGTCAAAGCAGCGCGCACCCGTGGGACAGTGACCCGTCGGAAGATGCCTCGGGCTTCCCACTCAGGTTCACCCGGCGCGAGTCCATCGGCTAAGAGGTCTACCTGGTCGCCCGAAGATACCTCGTTGGCCGTGATCGTCACGGTGGACCTGCAGCCGCCGTCGTTGGCGTCGAGCAAGGCCGCCGCATGTGCTGTGGTGCCAGACCCTCCGAACGGGTCAAGAATCAGTGCGTCGGTCTTGTCGGCGGTAACGAACCGAAGCTGATCAGCTGCCGCGTACAGACTCTTCGCGTAGGGGAAACGTTCGCCGGGAACGAGTTTTGAGAGCAGCTTCGTGCCGTACCGCCCAGCATCATGACTTGTAACCGACCATGTTGTACCAGGGATCGACGGCGCCTTGCCGGCGACTTCAATGTCCAGCGTCCCGTTCGACCTCTCACCGACGACTACATAGTGACCGGAGGCGATCTTGGCCTGCTCCCCCGGCGCCAGGTAGTGGATGTAGGCGTAGTCACCGGAGTATTTCACTTTGGCGCCGCCGACCATCTTCTTGGCCAGATACCCGCGGGCCGTGTCCGGTGCAATCCGCCATCTACCGTCGCCTCCGGAGCTGGTCTTCGGCCACACTGCAACAGATCCACACGGTGCGCTCACCCTTCGCGGATCGTCACGCGGACCAATCGCATCCCCGATAGCCACCACCCGAAAGGTATCCGGATCGACGAACACGGGATAGAACATTCCCGGCCGGTCGGCACGTGTCTCATGCTCGCCGCGGCGCACCATTGCGCGCCAGTATGCGCCGGGGCGTTGTGCAGTGTGCGCCGAATCCCCCCACTCGGCGCCGAGCACCACTGGCGTGATTGCAGCGTCACCGAGCAGCACGTAGAAGATGTACTCGTCAGTCCGGGCGAACTGCCCCTTGCGTGAAACTCCCCTCGGGTTGATCACCGTGGTGACCATCTGGATGCGAGCCGTCGGGAACGTCTGTTTCAGCAGGAACCCCAACTGCAGATACTCCTTCTCGTCGATCGTTGCGATCAGCGCTGAGTGCTGCGGGTTCATCAGCTGGGAGATCACCGCCAGCCGCTGCCGCATGAACACGCCCCATTCGTCGCCGAACCTGTTCTGATACGCCCAGTCAGTTGCGCCTGTGTTGTACGGCGGATCCAGGTAGACGACACCAAACGCGCCGGCGCGGTCCGACAACATCGAGGTCATCACCGGAAGGTTGTCACCGCAGATCAGTTCGTGAGTACTCGAAGCGGTCAAAGTTCTGCCTCGTGGCCACGTGCTTTAAGCGACGGCGGATAGTTGAGCGACATTACGCGGCAGTAATCAGCGAGCGTCATGTGTCCTGTTTGCTCCGGCGTCGCGGCTCCGCTGCCCCACGCGATCACGTCTGCGTGGGCGGCTCGGGCGGCCGTGTGAAGCTGATCTCGCGACAAGCTATCGAGCGTCGGGTGTTCTATTCGGATGAAGTCTTCTACGAGCGCCGCCATTTCCGGCTCTTCGGTGTCGATCGCTTCGGCGATCAAGCGCTGGTATCCGCGCAGCTCACGACGCCGGCCCAGTTCAACGCCGGATTCGGAGTGACGATCGGGCGAAAACTGACCGCCCGTCGGAACGCCTTTCGATACCCGCCCCCGGCTCATCGATCGGCTCCGTACATCTCATCGAATGTGGACCGACGGATAACAGCGATTCCGCGGTTCGACCGCGCTTTCGCTTCAGCGGGGTCGTCCACCCCGGCGGCGATCCACAGGCCGGCTTGTTCCGGGGTCATTCCGGCAGAAAACCACGGACGGTACGCTTCGGCAGTAAGGCCGGGATTGACGAAATGTACAGCGCTGCCGCCTTCCTCACATTCTGCTGAGGCCTCAGCGGCGGTGAATCTCCGCTGCTTCCATTCGAAAGCTTCCTCGGGGCTGAAGCCTTCGTCCGCCCAGCTCTTCAGGTCCCCGATCGGGCTGAAGCCGTTCACCTTCCATCGGATCGCTTCGCTGCCGGTGTCGATTCCAATCCGGCAGTACGCGGTTGCTTCGGTGACGGTGAACTCGTTATCGATCCAGCTAGGTACGTCCCCGATATTGACGTCATCGGCGAGTTTCGCCCACTCCCGTGCCTGTGCTGGCTGCGGCATGATCTGCTGCCACGTACGGGCATCTGAGGGATGATCGAACGCCTGGCGCCACAAGATCGCCTCCCCGAGCCGGAATCCTTCGTCTTTCCACTCCTTGGCCAAGGCGGGGTCGTCGAACCCGTACGCGCCCCACGTGGTGGCCTCGTCACGGTCGAAACCCTTCTCGAACCAGTCACCGGCGACGACCGGGTTCGGGAACGACTGGCGCCAGTTCTCTGCTGCCTCGGGCCAGAATCCGGACGCTTGCCAGTCGAACGCGTCGTTGTGATCGAAGCCGCTCCGCTTCCAGTTCTGTGCGATTTTCGGCGACGGGACGAGGCCGGCCCAGGTGGCGGCATCCTTGTCTGTGAACCCGTGGTCGAGCCAAAGCTGTCTGTCTTCCGGGGTGAGGCCCTGGTCGGTCCAGCGAGTAGCCTCCTCGGCGGTCAGGCCCACGGCACGCCATTTTGCGAAATCGATCTCGTCAGCCGAAAGAGTTAGCTCGGGGTCTGCGTGAGGATGCGCAGCGAACTGCCCTCCAGTCGGCACGCCAGGCTGGACCCGAAGCGGGATCCGTGTCATCGAAAACCCTCCTACTCGTGCCGGATTGCTCGATCGAGATCGAGATGGAATCGCCCGCCGCGTTCAAATTTCTCCAGGTAGGGCAAGGTTCCTGGAGTGAGATTCGTCAGGTACATGAATGTCTCGCCCGGATCCTCCTTGACCGAGATGGCTCGGCCGTTCTTATCGAGGTAGGCGACTGGTTCCAGGTAGAGGCTCGGGCCCCAGTCAAGGTCGACCGACGCCGCCTGTGGAATCTCTTTGCGGATGTCCAAGGCAGCGGCATGCGCCGATAGTCGCTCGATCACCGTGTTGGCGCCGGCGCGCCCGGCATCCCTGTCGCGGTACGCCTCCTCCAACGCGTCTGCCACGTCGTTGAGATTCGACTCCCCGTCGATGTCACGATCGGCGCAGGTGCAGAAAGATCGACTGCAGGTCGGGCACTTCTCGCGCGACTCACTCCACAGGAACGAGCCGTTCTCCCACCATTCGCAGGTGCCGTCAGCCTTCTCAATCGCGGGTCCGCCGACGCGGTGGTACTTGCCGCTCACCATCCAGGCGCATGTGCCGTCCGCATTCTCGATAGCCGGTCCGTCGAGACGGTGCGTCTGGCCGTGAATCATCCAGGCGCGAGAACCGTCAGCGTTCTCCACCGCGGGGCCGTCGAGACGGTGCAACTTGTTTTCCGAATCGTGCCAGGACCGACCTCCGTCAGGTTGCACTCGAACCTGGCCTGCGTCACCGTCCTCGTATTCAACCGGAATGTGATGGACCTCGTCGTTGATCATCACGGTGATCGGTTGCCCGTCGGTCTGGCCGGAGGTGTCCACCAAGATGAACGTGCCGGGCCCGGAATCGGGATCTCTCGGCGAGACGAGTACCTCACCAAAGTCGCCTTCGATGCGCTTCTCCGAACCGTCGTAGCGGTTAGCTGCGGCGATCTTCTGCTCCAGCAGCTCGATCAACTGGGCCTGCTGCGACACGATCGACTCCTGTAGATCGGGCTTCAACCGGTCGAGTTCATCCAGTGCGTTATCGCTCTCTTCAGCTTTGTCTTGCAGCTCCTGTATCTCGACGGTGTCGCTTTCGATGCCGGCGTGAAGTGCAGAGATCCGGTCATCGAGCGTGTACGTCCTACCGGTAGCAGTGTTCCTCGGCGATTCCGGAGCAAGCTCGATCCCGGACTCGTCGTGGCCCGCGGCAGCGAACTGCCCACCGGCGGGCACCCCTGCTTGGACGCGCTTCTGAATGGTCACTGCTTGGTGGCCCCTTCCATGCTGGCTAGTGCGTCGCGGTCGTTGTCGCCGATCTGCAGCATCATTCGTTGCATCTGCCCTACCGACAGATCGACAGCGCTGAAGAGAGTGGACGGGTCGGGGTCCTTGAGCGTCGGCCGCCTATCGACTTTCACGTCGTAGAGATCGGATCCATTGAGAGTGACGGTTACGTCCACCCGTGTGCGACCCATGCGGCAGTTGCCCATTTTCAAGCCGTTCCGGACGGCACCTGACCATGCCGCCTTCGCGTCCATGTTTCCGGCCACGATCGGACCAATCTGCCGGTAGATAGTGGTGGCGACATTCTTGTCGGCCTCGGTGACCGGGCGAGGCACAGAAGCCGTCTTTAGCCCCCATTTGAGCAGGTAAGTTCTACCGTCAACGTCATCGTCAATACGACAGTCATCGACGTCCAAGTCGAAATCCTGCGACATCTGATCGAGCATCTCGGCTGCCACATTCCGTCCGTTGACTGTTGCTGCAGCAACGGATCGATCACTGTCTTTCCAGCACCGCGCACCACGAATTTCGGACACGAAATTGGCGTGCAGTTCGTGGTCGCCCCAGTTGTCGGCGTCAAGACTCTCCTTTTCGGCGCGCGCATCCCGCACGGTCCTGAAGTGCGCCGCCATTGCATCCGGATCTGGCGCAGCTTTCGACGCCTGGCATGTGTGTCCAGGCGGCAGCGCCTCGTCGGGGCGAACGTACTCGTTTCCGCACCGTGGGCATGCGTAGCGAGACGAGTCGGAATGAGCGAGCGTGACGTCCGGGTCGCCATGGCTCGACGGCGCGAATTGGCCGCCGGCCGGCGTCCCTGGGCGTACCCGCATTTGGTTGCTCATGCCACATCTATGCGCGGCGCGTGCCGAGTCATCGACTCGTAGACATCCGATGGCCCTCCGGGCTCGGACTTCTACCTTCCGAGACGGAAGCGTTTGGTTGGTCTGCTGCTGCCTCGGCGTGCAGCCTGGCCGAGCCCGTGAACGTGCCGGCGTTGACGAACGGGATGTGCTCACTGAAGCCGGCGATGATGTCTGCGGCCGCCGCGGTCGTGGACGGCTCCTCGCTAGCTGGAACGGATGGGTATCCAGTTGGGAGCAGGAACAGACCGGCGCAGGAAGCAGATTCTTATGCCGCCGGCTGCACTTCCCTGGTCATGCGTGGAACGTCGGGGCCTGGTCTGCGGTGGTGCTGGTCGGGGGCCGGGATGCGTGTCACTGATCCCGTGGCCGCGCAGACAAAAAAGCCACACCCTGCCGTGCCCGCAGTTCTGCATGGTGGAACGACGATCTCAAAGCCTACGGCAGGAAACCCCACTCGACGTCCCTGAAGCTCTGTTCCCAGGTGCGGCGGAAGATCGCGCCGGACCAGCGCCATCGCGTCGATGAGATCGTCGATCGCCCCCATTGTCGTCGCCTACGCCCCGAGATAGCCGCGCAGAGGTTCGAAGTCTGGATCGTTCGGACTGGAGAACTCAGCAAGGACGGCTAAGTTGTGCCCGACGACTTGATTGCTCTTCACGCGCTTACCTGTGACCGGACGCATCACCCCATAGCGAACGGTGCCTGTCACAGGAGCGACAATCAGATGGGTGCAGCCGGAGCATCCCGCGTCGGCTGCCTGAGCGGATGAAATTGCGTAGAGCTCGTAGGTTGCTGTCTGGTGCCCTTTGTGTTCGGGCTTGACCTTGAACGGTGCGCGACCAGCACGAAATAGGTTCGGAGAACCTTGCAGCTGCGGATCGAAGCCGCCCGAACGGAGCACCATCGACTCTTCAGGATCCTCATAGCCGAGGCCATGCCACCGGCGGGCGGCAGCCGGGCCGAACTCTGCGGCGCGCCACCGTGCCGACCGAATTGGCCCGATTCCACGGGCGCGCCAGACGTCAGCCGTTGCCGGGTCGAATCCGTTTCTCTTCCATTCCCCGGCGTCACCTGCACCGAAGCTGAAACCGGACCAGGCATCGGCCTCGTCCATACCTGTCTCTGGGTCGAATCCGGCCTTGATCCAAGGGACGTTAAAGTTCGCGTTCCCGCCAGGACCCGAGCGGTTCCACTTAGCCGCAATAGCTGGGTTGGTCACGCCTGCTTCGACCCAGAGATGCGACTCATCCGCACCGATGCCTTCTGCTGCCCACGCGCTGGACCCCATCTCGTCTCTGGAATCCGCAGGTTGGGCCACTTCGGCTTCGTCGTCCCGGGATTCCGACGCATCAAGTGCGGCCAGGAAGTCGTCGGTGGCGGCGTTCGATTCGTCGATTCTGTGTTGCAGGGCAACCCAGTCGTCGAAACCCAACTGAGTGCCCCCGCCAGCCACCTCTCGCCGCCATTCTTCGGCAGTGTAGTCGCCTTCCAGGGACACGCCGGCGTCGTCGTGAATAGTCGCTGCGAACTGACCGCCGGTGGGAACACCTGGTCGTACTCGATTCTGCATGATCATGCCCTATCTATGCGCGGTCTGGTGATCACACGAAGTAGAGTCGGCCCTCGCCGTACTCTTCGAGATTCGATGATCCGTACACTTTGGCCGCGTCTGACAGCGTGTCGCCGTCTTCACCGAGTCCGTGGTCCCAGAATCCGGCTCCGTGCCTATTGCGCGTCAGGAAGAAATCGTGTCCGACCTGGCTGAGTCCGTAGTTCGGGTGTTGTGCCCGGACTCGTTCGATAGTGTCGCGGTTGGCGGCCAAGAAGTCAGCGACCTCGCCTCTTGCCTCGTCCAGCGAGGCAGGCATGATGTCGCCGGCGTCGTAGTTTTCGTCCATCGGGACGTCATGTTCGTCGCACGAAGCCCACAGCGCTGTTTCCACGTACGACGACATAACCTGCTCGATATCGTCGGGCCGATAGTCGCCGGGGGCCTCAAGCAGTTGCACATCGGGCGCTCCGTGTTGCTTCTCCGCGAATTGGCCGCCGGAGGGAACCCCTGCCTGAACGCGATTCTGTGTGCTCATGCCCCATCTATGCGCGGGAGCTGCCGCCGCCCGATGCCGAATCTTCGTGGGAGAGGGCAACGGATCGGGCGACGTTCTCGGCGAACAGCCAGTACCAGCCGCCCGCATGTGCTTGTGCGGGCGGCCAGCTGACGTGGGCCAACGCCTACGGTCGGGCCACAGGAGTCGCGCGCTATGAGGGGAATCTGCGCGCGGTCCTCGCGAGGCAGTTCGCAGTACGACACATCGGACGCGTTGGGCGGCTGCGGCTCGTGATACCGAACAGAACGTCACGCGTCAGCGGTTATGGTTGCGTACTTCGTGCCGTGGTCGGCATAGAGCTTCTTGATCGAGTCACTGTCGGCCGGGGATTCGTATACCGCCCGCCGGATCTTTGGGCTCTTCAGATTGATGCCGTAGAGAACTCCGTCCTTCTCGACGCCCACAGCGATGATCCGGTCGAACTCATCGCCGTGGGCGTCGGCATACTCGGCCAGCGCCTTGAGCTTCGGCGCCGCGTCTCCGAGGTGGGCGCCGTGAGGATCGATGAGCGAGGCCCGGAACTCACCGTCGCTCTCATGGACGAAGACGAAGTCAGGCTGTACCGATCGCCACTCGTTACCGGCCTTGTGCGCTATCCGAAGCGAGTTCTCGCCAGCGGATGACGGATTGCGATACCACCCTGCGATCGTGTCGAGGCCGAGTTCGCACTTGATTGTGGCGCGTTCCCAGCGATTGTTCGCCGTCCTGAGTTCGAGAGGGTAGTCGCCTTCGGCTGTGGCGAGCACGTGCTTGCGCTCCGTCGGGAGCGTTTTGCGGTCAGTGTCGACCGAGTCGACCTGCTCATCGGTCTTGATCACAATGCCGATGCGCTCGGGTTCACGGGCCATGTCCTGAATCGCCTGATACGTCGGCTGCCGGGAATCGGGCAGGTTTGCGATCGCGCCCGCTTTGGCTGTCAGCCAGCTCCGGGTGAGTGCGTCGGCCGCGTCTTCGACGAGTTTCTGTACATCGGCGTCGATGAACGCCAGAGCTGCAACACGAGCTCGGAGGGCGGTCAGGTTGACCATCGACGGGTCGTCGCCCCGCTCGTAGGCGTCGCGCACGGCTCTGTCGATGTTCCTTCGGAGGTACCTGTTCACGACGGATGCGCTGATCAGTCTACGCAGATGACGTAGCGCATCTGTGACAGTGGCCGCGTCAGCGTCTCGGGTCGTCGTGTCGTCAGTCGATTCGGTTTCACCGCGCTGGGCAAAGATCCGGCGGATGTCGGCCGTCATGACTTGCTGCGCTTGCTTCTCGACGGACTCCGCATTCGCTGCGGTGATCGAATCGAGGACATCGAACATCGCCTCGTGGGCAATCTTGTTGGCCTCCGGAATGAGATCGTCCTGAGAGAGCGCCTGCGCTGCCTTGAGGATGCGCTTGATCGGACGCGGCTCAGTGGCCGGTTTCGCGAACGACGGCAATTCCTCGATCGTCGAGAACACCTCAGCAGGCAGATCCTTGTTCCGCAGCAGGGTCACGGGCTTGAGCATGACCTTCGAGATAATGGTTCCCCCGCCGCCAGGGCGTGGCTCACGCATCCCCATGATCTCTTCGGCGACCACCCTCGCCGTCTCCTTGTCGAAGTATGGCAGGTAGCACGACGACGTGTTGAGTCGTTCGACCGAAGTGGACTGCGCCAGCGGGGTGCGAACCATTCGTCCGAGAAGCTGGGTGACGTATGTGTCGTCCTTGCCGGGCCGAAGTGAGACGAGCACCTCAGCGCGAGGGCAGTCCCATCCGGTGGAAACGGCGTCTTTAGCCAGGAGGACCCTGATGCGCCGATCTCGTTCGACGTCCTGGGGTGCGACCTTCGGGATCACGTACGCGCCGACTTCAATCAGTCCGCGGTCACCTATAACGTGGGCCACGCCATCTTCGGGCAGCTCCGACCAGCGCTTCCGGATCGTTTCGAGCACGATATGGATTATCTGGTCCTCTTCGATCAGGCCCTTCTCGGTGTCCTTTTCGCCGGCAGCCTTATTAGGGATCTGTACGACGAGCAGTGGAACCACCGGTTCGATGTTCTGCTCATCGCAGTACGCGTCCCACCGCTCGCACATCTCAACGAAGTCGGCCGTAGCGGCGCGCACCATGGTGGTCGAGAAGTCGCCGTCTTCATCGGGGATGTCCAGGACCAGCGCGTTCTTCAGCAGACCGGACTCTTGCACGTCCTTCGGGTCGATGATTATGTTGGTCGCCTTGATGAACGCGTCGGCCTTGGCCATCGCGTCAGTGAAGCGCTGCACGGTAGCCGAGATGCCCCAGACGATCGGCATTGCCGGGTTGACGCCGTTCCCGTTGATGATCTTGTGGACGATCGTCGTCGCGCCACTCGACAGCGCCCGCATGCCCTCGTGCGCCTCATCGAGAACCATATAGAGCGTCTTACTTTCGTCCCTGATGGTGTTGTCGAGGATCTCCCAAAACGTGAAGTGTCGGCTGTCGGTGTGCTTCACGAAATCGGCGCTCTTGCCGAGCTTGTCAGGATTGATGAAGTAGACAGTGCCCGTCTGCAGCGACTTCTCCGCGTAGGTCTTGTCGAGGAGCACCATGTCACCGATCGGGATCCGGTCGGCGCACTCGATGAATCGGCTGCGGGTCTGTTCGTTCAGTGAAGGATCTTTCGACACCCACAGCACCACGGCCGACGGGTCCGGCTCGATATCGAATTCGTCGCTCCCGTGCAGAAGCGCCTCGATCACGGTCGCTGCGATCACGGTCTTGCCCGAGCCGGTGGTCGACGACAACGCGAAGGTTGTCCGCTGCTGCCTACCGTGCCAATCCTGCCGGGCGTACGTCAGGGATTTAATGATCCGCGCAACCGCGGTCGTCTGGTAGTCCTTCAGCGTGAACCGCACGGTCAGTTCCTCCCGGTGTTGATTTGGAAGGTACGCAGGTACGACTCGTACAGGCGCACGGATTCGACGCCGTCTGGTAGCTGTCCGGCGATCGACTGATACTGAACTTCGTCGTCGGTCACGATGTAGGCGACTCGGACTCCTGTGGCCTTTTCGATGGCTGACAGGAACGGGCTGGCCGAATCGACGTCAAACAGCACACCGTACCTATCCGCCACGTCGAACGTGTCGCATCGATCATCGATCCGTCGCCCCTCGGAGCCCGCTCGCATCCATAACAGCGGTGCGATCCGCTCGAACGCCAGGTCCACCTCCACCAAGGCCGGATTCTCGTACGTCAAGGTGAAGAACTCGACGTTCTCCTCGAAGCCATCGGCCATCGGAAACTCGTCCGTGAACTTGTAGTCACCCGCTATCGGGTCGCCGCCCGGGGTAAGACCGGTGATTGCAGCACTAATGCGTGGCTTCGTTATGTGTTCGCATATCCCCAGTGCATCCCAGTCTGAGTCGCCTTGACGCAACCCTTTTCTAAGGAGCTTCTCTTCTTGATCATTTACCTCATTGTTCGTGACCGACACCGATCTACGTCGCCCACCATCTTGCCGATTCAGACGCATCACAGAGTGCGCGGTGGTTCCAGAACCAGCGAAAAAGTCGACGACAAGAGCGTTTGGTTTAGCGGAAACGAAGAATCTAAGACTGTCTTCGACAGCGTAAAGAGATTTTGGAAACGGAAATTTTCGATCTGGCAGGATCTTCAATAGTAGTCGAGTGCCATTCTGTGTCGCGTCGTGACTACTTAGCCTCCATTGCGAACTAGGCACCATAAGCCGCTCCGATACCTCAACAGAGTCGGTGATGACCGATCCATCTTCGCGGTTTCCTAAGACGTCATAGAATCCTTCGGCTATTTTCTTTCGCTCACCTTCCGCCAGATAGTAAATGGGCGTATTCTCACCGTTGATTGAACCTAGTCGCAAGCATCCTTCAGCTAAGACTTTACGCACCGTTTCAGGCTTCAGACGCCACCGCCCCTCACTGCCGTCCCTGCGTATGGGCCAAACGGCGAATGTGCCAGGAGGTGGTGAAGTATCAGATCTTGATACCCCTACACCGATTGGATCACCAACGCTATGGAAACGACTCCCATCGCTAGTGACGAAAAATGGGTAGAAGGTCTCAGGGTGGCCATCACGGGTGGGAGAGCTTCCTGACTTTCGAAGTAGGTCCCAACGAATCTCGCCGCGATGCGTTCTCCCCTTCGACGTCACCCATTCGTCCTTTAATGGCAGTGGGCGAGCACCTGCCGATCCAAACATCACAAAGAACGCATATTCGTCAGACCTACCAAAATAGCCGTCCCTTGCCACAGAGGCTGGATTTATGAAAATCGACACCATCTGAATCTTGGCCTCTGGGCATGTTTGTTGCAGTAGAAGGCCCAAACGATGTACTTCCTTCTCGTCGATAGTCACGATCAGAACCGACTCGCTCGGATTCAGCAGCTTCTTGGCAATCTTCAGCCGCCGCTCCATGAATGCAAGCCACTTCGAGTGCGCGTAGGAGTCGCCAGGATCAACAAAGTCGTTGTTGTACTTCCAGTCATTTGCCCGAGTATTATACGGCGGGTCGATGTATATGCAGTCGACCTGCCCCTGGTAGGTGAATAGCATCGCTTCGAGCGCGTGGTAGTTCTCGGCGTTGATGACAGCGTGGAAGGGCTTGTCTCCGCCGCGCTCGACCTTCCCGGTTGAGATCAGGCCTGGGTAGATCGGGGCGCGAAAGTCTGCGATGAACACGAGGTCGTCAACCGCACGATCCGCTTCGTCCTTCGTTTTCGGGTCGACGAGACAGGCGATCCGCTTGCTCTTGGGCCCCGTTATGTCGGTGACGAGCCACGTAGCGTCCGAGTCGGCAGAAACCTCACCCCTCGGCGGAAGGAACCGGACCTTGTCTCCGACCGAGATGGGACGCCCCGTCAGAGCGACCGACTCGGGCATGTGACGCTCGAAGTTCAGTCCGAACTCGCGTCTGCTCTGCAACAATTCGATGTGCCGGCCAATTTCTTTGGCGGTGGCCGGGTCCAGTTCTTCGATGCGCGCCAGTAGCGCGGTCAGTTCATTGCTCATCGCCGTGCTCCATCACCTTGGCGCACCGAAGCCGGCCCAGACGACAGCGCGCGCTTGTGACGCGATGGTGGGCAATAGCATTCTCGGCGCTCTCCTATCCTCGCTGACGTGGGTCCACAGTTCTTGCTTCTGACCCGACATGCAGCTCATCAGGTATGTGTGCGGCAGGTTGATGGCACCCCCGAAGAATGTACCGTGACCGTGAACAGCGGGGTTAGCTTTCCTTCCACGCGGCCGCACCGGTAGCGCGATAGCAGCTGTGGGCGAGCCTCTGGGTGCGCCTCCCGTAGGTCAGTCTTCGAGGCCGACAGTCTCCGTCCGCTAACCGACTTCTTGTCGCACCTGTGTACGGTCAGGGTCTTGTCCGAGTCGATGTTGAGCCTGGTGAAATGCAGTGCTGCATTGTTGCCGCGCACAGGAGCGTGCTAAGAGCTGACCAACGACAAGTCGTCAGTGGGGGTTTTTCTTCTCGTCCTCGTGCATCCACCGTGCCCGGTCAAGAGCCTCATCCAGGTCGACGCCTCGCGCATCAGCCCAGTGCATAAGGTCGGTCAGCGCATCTTTCAGCTTCGTCTGCGGCTCCTCGTCGGCGTCCACCCATCTATTCATGACATGCTCGGCGCGCGCCGCAGCGCGTGACGGTGCTGTCTGAGTATCTGGCTCGCGCTCCGCGTTGATGAACCCGCCTGCAAGGCTGATCGATACCGGCTGGCCATCTCCATCGGTGGCGGCGTAGTTGCCGTCCGGTAGTGCGTCGGGAATCTCGCCGATCGTGCCCATATAGATCTGGACGCCTGTATCTTCCGAGCGGATGATGACAAGCTCCTCAGCGTAGACGGAGTCGTTCGCCGACACCGGAAGCATTCCGGTCTTTTGGGTTTTCTTGCTCAGTCGGCGCAGGTCTCCGTCTAGTGACTGTGCGTAGTTCATGGCCGCGTTGATTCCGGTGGACTCGGGGTCGTAGGTGATGTCACCGGTGTCGCGATACTCCGAGATCGAGGTGAAGTCGCCGTGCCGGCCGGTGTAAACGGCGATCGAGTAGCCATCCACCCCCTCCCCGTCCGACTCGAAGGAGAACCGCGGCTCACCGACCGCGAGCTGTGACGATGTTACGAATTGTCGCTCGTAACCGCGGCGCAGTCGATGGAATACCTCTTCAGCTTGTCCGAGCTCGTAGGAGCCTTCCATTGCGCCGTAGGTCTCTTCGATCTCGTCGATCACGTCCTGCCGCGAACGGGCCACGCCGTCGTCGAAGTTCTCAGGATCGGTGATGACCGCGAACAACTTCTTGTTCTCATCGTCAAGGTTCCGGTAGTACGCAAGCACTCGCGAATCATCGATCTCCGCTGCGATCGGGTCGCTGGCCGGATCGGTCAGCAGCGTCACATCGGACTCGCCTTTCGTGTCCGGTGCGAACTGGCCGCCCGCGGGCACGCCGGATTGGACTCGCTTCTGCATGTTCATGGCCTATCTTTGCTCGGGTGGCTCGACGCGCTCGCCGTCTCGGTACCACTGCTTTGTGCTGTTTTTCCAATCGATTGCCGGTCCGTCGTCGCGGTGCAGTTTGCCGTTGCGGTACCAGTCGTTGTTACCGCCCGGACGTTCTATCGCCGGTCCGTCGTCGCGATGGCGTGTTCCGCTTCGGAACCACTGTTTCGCACCGTTGGCGTTCTCAATCGCCGGCCCGTCTTCACGGTGATACTCGCCGGCGGCGTTTCGCCATTCCATGTCGCCGTGCCGGTTGACCCGCATGGTGGAGCTATCGGTGGGCGCTGCCAAGCTCACTTCTGAGGCATAGTGTTGCTGCGTCGCGAATTGACCGCCGGTTGGAACCCCTGCGGAAACCCTTCGCTGTCTGCTCATATCCGATCTATATGCGGGATGGGCAGGTCTACCTCGTGACTAGAGGATTCGCGCGCACGTGGGCGAAAACTCGGCGTTCACAAGTGCGACTTCCGGATCCGTCGTGGTGATTCTCGGCGACCTGGCCGCCCATGGATACGGGCGTGCCAACGGGGCGGCGCCGCCGATCGAGCTCACTTCCTATTGGAAGCCAGGTCGAACTCCCCGGGGAAGAACCTTCGAGCACCTTGCTCTGCGTCTTCATCCGAAATCTCGACCCAGTCCTCGTTGCGGAAAGTGTGCTCGACGATATAGCGCTCGCAGTCCTCCTCGTACCAGCCGCCCCTACGCCTCCATGCCGGATGCACTTGCTTGTTGCGCTGCTGGGAAAGCTTGTATCCGCCGTGGCCGGCGGTGGATGCAAAGGCGACGCCGGGAGCGAGGTTCTCGACGTGTTGAGCTCTGCCCCACGGCGTGGTGGATCCCTCGCGGACGCTGATGCGCCCGTAGCGTTCCTCCTCTGATCTCGCCCGCTCATCGATCTTGAGCATTGCGATGGCGTCGATCGCCTGCTGCCGAGCATCTTCCGCGGACGCCCCTTGCCCCGTGATCGTGTGAAGTCCGTCGGCGGTGCTGGCCTCCCAGTAGCCGGATTCGGCAAGGACCACGAGATTGAACCCGTCCTTGGTGGCACGGGAAACCTTTCCGGAAGGCGTCTCCACCCAGTCGACTCTGGCAACGAGTGGCGTTGACGCGCTGTCCAGGCTGACTCCAGATTCGGCATGCTGCTGCGGAGCGAACTTGCCGCCTTTGGATGCCGGGGTGCCCTTTGGGTGTCTCTTCTGATCGGTCGTCATACCTGATCTATGTGCGGTGGCGCCCCATGTACGCTTCCGTCTCGGCGCAGACGTTTCGCTCGTCGAACCCGAAGCAGGAGAACACCTGGCCGGCGAGCTTGTCGACTCGCACCCACACCGGGAACCGAGCGTAGAGGTGCGCGAGCTCTCCAGACGTCTCGATGACGGTTCCGGGGCCCTCGGGCGTGACAACCCGGTCGCCGGGGCGGAACACCGAATCGGTCATTGCTTGCCCGAGCGTGTTGGGCGGCCTTTGTGAACGGCGAGCTTGCCGTCGCTCCGGACTGAGACCTTCTTTCCGCACGATGGGCAGGTTCCCTTGTATCCACGAAGGGCCCAGGTGTTCGAGTACGGGCAATTCGAAGCCATGGTTATTGATCCTTCGAGTTTCTGGTCACGCTTCAGCTCGCTGTCTTCGAGACGGCTTCCAGCTCAGCGAGCGCGTCGATGACGTCCTCTGGGTCAAGGAGCAGCTGGCAGCCGAATTCGGGAAAGCACTTGAGCCGGACATCATGGCCGTGCACGGACTCCCACCTCACCAGTGCATCCTTGTCGTACGGCGGCTGGCCGAGCTTCTTATCGCGGTCCCAGGTGGAGTACTCGCCAGCAACCATGTCGCGAATCGTGGCAGCGAACCGTCGCAGCGCTTCGAGTTCCCCGTCGTTCGAAGTTGGCTCCAGCGCCTTCTCGGGTAGCAGTGGCTCCCCGTCGCATGTCGAGTACTCCTCCTGCAGCTCGGCGTCGCCGATATCGAAGTTGTTGCTCACGTTCGCGTAGATTTCCACCTGCCCGTAGGCCAGCTCTTCGGCCTCCTCCAGGCTGTCGGCTTCGACCTCGATCGACTGCGATGCCTGGGCGGCAAAGTAGAGGTTGTAGGTGCTCATGACCGACCAGTGTGCGGCATCAGCCCGGCACCCCCCCCAGATCAGCGCAGCAGGCAACCGCGGTGCGGCGTCACGTGGGTGCCGTGTTCGGCGCAGCAGGCGATCTCGTGATCGTGTGCAACACCCGGGCAGTGGTGCACGGCGTCCAGATCAACGTGGGAGGCGACGTGGTGGCCGGCGTCGGCTCGCTGACGGTACGTCCACGCATGAGCCTTATGCGTGGCAAGTAGCATGCAGAATCCGGATATGGCGCCCAGGTCAGCCTCGCCGTCTTCGCCGTCAAACCGCCGACATAGACTGCCCTTCACACTCCCAGGAGCGGGTCCGGAGTACGACACCAGAAGCAGCGTCTCGTCCCGAAAGTCCGGCACTCGGACGAGGATGCCATCGCGTACTGTCGCCACCCGTCGATCCAGATCTGGACCAAGAACTTCAACCTGGTAGGTGGACGGTGGTCCCGGCATCCGATCACCGACTCGATATGCGTCCAGTGCGCGGCTAAACGCCTTCGTCTGCCACTTTCTACCGTTGCTGTCGAGCAACCAGTCAAGCATTCCCATCGGGTTTTTTCCTAAACCTCGACGCGCCCGTGCCAAGCGAAGCGCATTTCTAACGCGGTGACCGTGAGTTCTCCACGAACCACTCGATTGCGTCGGCGACGAAATGCCGGTGGTTCTCGTGGTCGTGTCGCCACGAAAAGACTATGTCGTCCCGCAGGCACTTCGGCAGCCGAAACCAGCACTTATTGCAGGCCAGCATATGCGCCGGCACCCTGCCCTCCCCGCATCCGGGGCATTTGTGGCTCGCCATTTCGCACAGCCCTTCTCTACCGCGTTTACCAGCCGTACTTCTCATCGATGTCCGCTAGCAAAACCCGTTCACCAGGCTCACGATCATCTCGGCGTCGGCGATGTGAAAACTCGCGCGCACACCGCAGTCGGGACAGGCAGCTATTGGGTTTTCGTTCGCGTCACGGATCACCACGCCGTCGGGCTCCTCTCGGTCGTCGATAGTCCAGGGCCTGGGTGAAGCGGCAGGATCGATTGCTTCGTCTCTACTCACCGGCTCTCCCCTCCCATCCGCAGGCGTCGCAGATGACTTCGCTGCCGCGCGCGTCGGACTCAACTTCGAAGATCTCCGTGCATGCCGGGCAGATGAACCGGTCGTACGTGCCGTCGTATGCGGCCACCTCCTCATCCACGACTACCCACCCTCCAGTGCATCGGACAGTCGGGATGGACGAGGAACGGGAAGCGAGCGGCGTTCGCCTCATTGGAGAAGAAAGTCGCACCGTCACAGATGCACTGATGGCTCCCGCCTCGACCGACGTCGTGTTGATCCGCTGTCACGGGTCGTTCTCTTTCGCGATCAAGCATGGCCCGGCCCGTCGCTGTGAGCTCTACGGCGACTCGCCATCCGGGATCGACCGGAACCTGACGTTCCGGCAGGTGGTGGACGGTGACGACTCCGATGATGTTCGTGTAGCGGCGATCTTCCGGCGGCGCCGCTTCGGTTTCGATGTCTTCCGTGCGCTCCCGTATTAGCTCGCGACGGGACAGAGCTGCGTATACGGACTTCTGCTGCCCGTATACCTCTATCCCGTCGACCAGGAACTCGTTCACTCCGGAAACACCTAGACGTCGGTCGCGTGCCGGGTATGCCGATCCCCACTGGACGCGCCCGTCGGCGACCGCGTGCAGTGCTGCGAGCTGGTTCTTGTTCGGGCGACCCGCCATCACGCCTCCCTTGATCCGGTCTCGTGGGCAGCGCCTTGCCGACTATCACGCGTACATGGCGCAACTGCGGAGGCTGAGACGCCGAACGGGCTAAGAGGTTGGCCGCCGTCCGTGAGCACATCATCGACAGACCAAGACAGTCCTTTTCGCGTGGCGCCAACGATGGTCGCGCCAGGTGCACCAAGCCGATTGAGGGCCGGCGACAGGGTCAGGAGTTCATGCGCCCGGGCCCGCAGATCGTTGAGCGTGCCGTCGTTCTCGACGACGACGTCGAAGTCGGCCTGCCCCAAGGTCACCTCGGACTCATGCCCGTTCACTGGGCCGACTCCCGGTCGGTTGACCCAGACCAGTAGTCCACCGCGAGATGTGATTGCGCGGGCTTCGTTCGAAATACGAATACCGGTGATCACGGTGTCGACCGATGGGTCGATTCGCTGCGTCATTGCGTCGACCCAAACGTCCTGGCCGAACATGTTGCGCCCGACCTCAGTTCCCATGACCTGCAGCAGCCGGCGGACTTCGGGGAGCTTTTTCGTCTCAACCAACCCGCGGTCGGCCACAAGGTCCGTGAATCGAACTGATGATCCGTCATCGAGCGGTATGAACGGGTCGAGCAGCGTCAACGCCTCGACCATGGGTGCGCTCATTGTCGTGCGGGAGAAGCCGCGCTCTTCCAGGAAGTCCGCGAGTGCGTCTTTTCCGGCCGTGGCATAGCCTCCGACACCGATCAGTGCGGCAGCTCTAGGCCGGTTGGTAGATTCCCCGCCGTCGTTGCTTGTGCTGACTGTCATGACTTGGTCATGCGAGGTCGAACACTGGCACCCCCTTCCGCTGAAGGCTAGGCAGGGGACGAGGAAGTCATATTGGGATGGGGCCTGGCAAATCTACGCTAGCGTCCAGACCGAAGGTAACTGTTAATCTCCTATGCCTTTTGATTTCATAGCCTTTTCCGTGACGATGATTCCAGTGACACATATCAGAATACCGACGGCGGTAACCACCGTGGCGGCCTTCACGAAGACAAACAGAATCCGCGAGAATGCAGTCTCCGAAAGTGCATAACTTCCCCAACCGAACCAGATCGGATCGGAAAAGAGCAGGACCGCGAACCAGATGGTCCCAATAGTTAACGTAAATAGGAAGCCAATGAATAATGGTTTCAAAGCTTTAACGAGCTTGTCTTCCCTAGCCTGCAGCTCGGTAAGCTTGTACAACCCGTCGTCAATATTCGCTATTGGCTTGCCTGTTGAATTACTAGCCGAACGCAGCTCGAAGTTCCGGTCACCCATCGCTACCTTCAATCCCGGGCATGTGCTCCGCAATCTCGATTGTGAACGTAAGGACTTTGGAGGTCATCCATCGTCGACGTGTACTCATCCATGCTTCACCCGTGTGCGACTACCAAAGATGACGAGAGCGAGCGAGGCGGTGTCGATGCGTCTAGTGATCGATATGTGGTCCGTGCCGTTGGCCACCCTTCATGATGCCACACCTACCTTGGCCTGGCTCCGCAGTGAGCCATTTCGACCATCGCGTAGCCTCTTCTGCCGCGGCCACCACAGGCCACCTAGCCGGTCCCTCGCGGCAAGCAGCTCCATTATCAACTCTTGAGTGACGGTCAGTTCTGGTTGCCCGGCCGGCTCCCCAATCGGGCTGGAGAACTTGTCTCCATGCAGCATCTGTCGTTCACCCTCGGGTACGGCAAGTTGCCGGCTGGTGAAATCGGCAACTTGCTCGTCTAGATCCGCAAGTTCCTCCGGTGTCGGGTCTGCGCTCATGCCGCGTTCTCCCACTTGCCGACGGCGGCGAACAGGTCGGAGAACGCGGCGCGCAATGTCTCGGGCAGAGCCACTTTCTTCGGCTTCAAGTCGATAAGGATCTTGACCGCTGGCGCTGCGGCGTCAGGACGGCCACCTTCGGCACAGGCGACCATCACATCGACGGACTGCCGCCACTTCTTCTCGGTGACGCCGCTCATCTGCAAAATTGCGGCGATTGAATACACCAAAGCGAACAGGCGATCCGGGCGGCTGCCTCGCCAGTCGACAATGGACGGGTCGGCCAATACCTCAGCTGGGTCATACAGGTCTGTTGTGACGAGCCACGCCAGGTATTCCGTAGCGGCACCTTCACCGACACAGCCGATGAGCACCAGGAGCGCGGCATCCTCGTCTGCAGGGTCGAGTTCACCGAGCACCGCCATCGCGTTAGTCCACGATCGAGGCGACGGCCAGCCTTTGCCGGCAGTGACCGGATCGGATGGCATCTTGTGAAGTAGATTCGGATGTGAGCGCAGGAATGTGGTGATCTCGGCGCGCACCTTCACCCGGTGCTCGGTGCTGCCCACTCCGAGAATGCTTTCGATGGTCTGCGGGCGGGTTGCCTCGAATCCGGTCATCACACCGGCGAACCAGGCATCTATGTCGAACTTCCAGTCCACGTGCATGAGCCGGTTGGCGATTGGGGCCGGTAGGTCCCAGCCATCGACGGCCACCGAGGCCGGGTTCGCCGCGGCGACGATAGATACGGAGTCGGGCAACTGGAATTCGCCGACCACGCGCTCCTGCAGGATGCGAAGCATGGCGCGCTGCACGCTCGGTGGCGCGGTTGTCAGTTCGTCGAAGAACAGGAGGCCCTTGTCGGCCTCCGCGACACGGCGGGCCCACGACAAAGTCGTGTACTTGACGGTGCCGTCGTCCTCGAACGGCAGCCCCATGAAGTCGGTCGATTCGCGTACTGAGCCGACGACTGTCTCGACGTGGAAACCGGAGGCCTTGCCGAAAGCGGTCAACGAAGCGGTCTTCGCGACACCCGGGTCTCCCCAGAGGACCGTCGGGATGTTGGCGCGGATCGCGGCGGCGAGTGCGCGCATGTGAGGCATGGCCTTGGTCGTGGTGGCGGTCGTTGCCGCGTCCTGGTTGCTCATGTCCCTACCATGTGCGGGATCGGTCTGGCACCCCCGACGGTGCCCCATTTACGGCTCGGCAACGTCGGGCAAGTCTTCTTCCCCACTGGCACCCCGGGCGAAAAAAGCGTCCAGTGCGTCCATGAGAGCCTCGCCGTTGTCCCCTTCGCCGCCGGCTCGCCAGTCGAAGAAGCCGTCGCCACGATCCTTGTCGTAATCCTCCAAGAACTGGTACAGGCTGCTGGTGCGTGGGTCGCGCCCACCCGGTTCGCAGATCGCCGGATCCGCGATTTCCTGCCGTTCGATTTGGTCAGCGAGGGCATGGAAGAATCGGCCGAGACTCGTTCCTTCACGGTCGAAGTCGCCATCGTCGGGTCTTGCCATCAAGTGCTGGTGAGCGACGGTGAGCATGTGCGTGTTCAGCGTGTAGTCAGCCAGCGTGTGCAGCACCGCGGCGACCTGCAGAGGAGGGACGGGTTCGAGTAATCCGTCGCCGCGTCTAGAGTTCATCGCTACAGAACCGAAGCGCACGTCCTGGCTGCTCAGGATCCTCTCGGCGTACCTCTCAACCTGCGCCGGATCGTTCCGGTCAGACATTCGACGGCGCCTTCCCGATCATTGCTGCGAACTGGCCCGGGGTAACAATCGGCACGCCGAGACTCTTGGCCTTGGCCCACTTCGACGAGCCTTCCTCACCGCACACCAGGAGAGAGGTCTTGGCCGACACCGATCCCGAGGACTTTCCACCGCTTCGCTCAATGAGCTCGTTCATCTCGTTGCGGGAAAGGCCATCAAGCGCACTGCCTTTCATCGATCCGGTGACGACGATCGTCATGCCCGAGAGGGTCGAGTCGTTCGCCTGGGCAGCAGACGAAGGCGGGTTCTCGCCGGCGGCTTCGGACCCGTCCTGGGCGGCGTTCTCGGCCATGATCGCCTCGATCCGGCGAATCAGCGGTCCCATCTCGGCAAGTTCTGAGACGATGAGCTGCGCCTTCTTGTCGCCGATGCCTTCGACTTCTTGTAGCTCGGCTTCGGTTGCCGCGCGCAGCTCGTGAAGCGAGCCGAAACGAGCAGCGATACGGCGAGACATGGCGCGCCCGGTTCCCCGGATGCCCAGTGCGGTGATGATCCTGGCCAGCGGCGCTCGGCGCGCCTTCCCGATCTGGTTAACCAGATGCTTGGCTGTTGATTCGCCGATTCGTCTTTCCTTGCCCGCGGCGTCCTTGGTCGTCAGGTCGATGAGGTCGGTTTCGCCCAGCAGGAGCAGTTCGTCGATATCGTTCAGGCCAGACTCGACTAGCGCCTCGACGATCGCGGTGGACATGCCATCGATGTCCAGCGCATCCCGGCTGACGGCGTAGATCAGCCTGGCTGCCACCGACAGTTCCGGTGTGATCGAACGCCACAGCAGGGTCGACTTGTCCCACGGGTTGCCTGCAGGGTCGGTTGCTGGCGGCTGCCAGCGCACCGCGTGCTCGGGGCGTCGCGACAGAATTGGCGACTCGACTCTCGGGATGACATCCCCGGCTTTCTTGACAATGACAGTGTCGTCGATGCGAATGTCTTCGTCCTGCAGCCACGAGACGTTGTGCAGCGAGGCGTAAGAGACGACGGAGCCGTCCACGACTGTCGGGTTGATGCGGGCGCGCAGCGCGAGCCTGCCGGTGCGTCCGATCGAGACTTCAATGTCCTGGACGACGGCAGTGAGTTCCTTCGCCGGGAACTTGTACGCCAGCGCCCAGCGCGGCGCGCGGGACGTGGCTCCGAGTCGGGAGCGGTCCGCGTAGTTGTCGGCCTTGATGACGGCTCCGTCGATCGGGTAGCCGAGATCTTCCCGCTCGGCTTCGAGGATCTTCACTCGGGCGATGACCTCGACCGGGTCGGTGACGGCGATGCCTTCGCGCCCGTGCACCGAAACGACCGATTCGGTGTCCATGTAGGTCTTTTCGGCGCTGCCAAGCGCGAAGGAGAGCAGCCTGGCGGCTGTTCCGAACAGCGACTGGTGCAGAAAGTCGATGCGGCGGCTGTAGGTACCACGCGCTGCGATGGTGCCGAACGCCTCGATGACAGAATCCTCGATCGCGACGAGGTGCGCCGATCCGGTGTCCACCAGATCGTAGGCAGCGAACGACAGCGGCACCGCGTAATCCCCGCGCTGCCGGCGGATCGAGCCGGCGACTGCGTTGCGTTGGTTGGCGAATGCATTCTCGCCGTGCTCCGCGCGAATCTCGTTGGCCCGCACAAACTGTGGGCTCGACATGTAGATTTCTCCGCGGACTTCGAAGTCGAGCTTCTGGCCGATTTCTTCGGGCAAGCCGGTGATCGGGTTCGGCTGCGCCGTAATGTCCTCACCGGTGGTGCCGTCGCCGCGAGTCACCAACTGCACCAGCTTCCCGCTCCGATAGACTGCACGGACGGCCATGCCGTCGAGTTTCGGCTCCACGACCACTGGGCAATCAATGGAACCAAGCCACTCGTCCAGCGCTTGTGGGTCGTCGGTCACCTTGTCGAGGGACAGCATCGGAGTCGTGTGCTTTGTGTCGCCTCCGGCACTGGTCCCGGCCGCAACCTGATCGAACAGGTGGTGGTCGATCTTCCAATCCGGGTGGCTCTCCTCTGTTCGCGCGACGTCATCGACGAGCCGGTCGTACTCGGCGTCCGACATCAGCTCGATGTCTCCGTCGTAGTAGGACCCGGCCGCTTCGGTCGCGCGTCGGACTGCAGCTTCGTAGTCGTCCCGAATGTCGATCGTCATAGGTGCCTCCGTTGCGTAGCTCATGGGTCGTACGTGTGCAGCGGCCGAATGGCACCCCCCTGCTAGCCTCTCTCGCCTGGCGTCGAACAGGTCATGCACTTTTGCGCCCATTCGCTTCTTCTCCGGGTCGGAGATCGCCGCCCATGCTCGTCCGCGGCGGCCGGAGTCTCGATCCCCGCCTCGGATGACCGGGCAGGCGATGTAGCTATGCAAGACGCGCATAACGAGTCGTGTCGCGGGCCGCTCACCGTAGATGATCGCGCAGAACAGGCAGGCGTACAGGTGGTCGTCCTTCCCCGTCCATGCCGCGAAGTTGACGACGACGATGAGCAGCAGCCAGCCGACCGGGAGTGTGGCCAGCCCCAACAGGTACCAGACGAGCGCGCTCATATCGACGCCTCGCCGAGCGCCGCTAGGTAATGCTGTGCATCCAGCGCCGCCGAGCAGCCGGTGCCGGCGGCGGTGATGGCCTGCCGGTAGGTATGGTCCACCAGATCGCCACAGGCGAAGACCCCGGTCACCGACGTGCCGGTGGCGCGGCCGTGCCGCCCGACCAGCACATAACCCTCGTCGTCCAGCTCGACCTGCCCGCGCACGATCTCGGAGCGCGGGTCGTGGCCGATCGCCAGGAACAATCCGGTGGCGTCCAATATCCGCTGATCGCCGCTGGCGGTGTCCTGAAGGGTGAGCGACTCGACGGCGTTCTCGCCATTCACGCCCACGACCTGCGAGTTCACCGCCCAGCGGATCTTCGGATCGGCCTTGGCGCGATCCAACATGATGGCCGACGCCCGGAACTCGGGGCGGCGGTGCACCACCGTCACCGAGTCCGCGAACCGGGTGAGGAACGTCGCCTCCTCCATGGCGGAGTCGCCGCCGCCGACCACCGCGACGTCGCGGCCCTTGAAGAAGAACCCGTCACAGGTGGCACAGGCGGAGACGCCGTGACCGATCAGCCGCTGCTCGTCGGCCAGATTCAAATAGCGGGCGGCCGACCCCATGGCCAGCACGATCGCCCGCGCCCGGTAGACCGTCCCGTCCACCGACACGGTCTTGATCGGGCCGCTCAGGTCCACGGCCTCGACGTCCTGAGCGCGCAGGTCCGCGCCGAAGCGCTCGGCCTGCGCGCGCATGTTGGCCATCAGGTCCGGGCCCTGGATGCCGTCCACGAAGCCCGGGAAGTTCTCCACCTCGGTGGTGTTCATCAGCGCGCCGCCGTACTGCGAGCCCTCGAAGACAAGGGGTGCCAGGTCCGCGCGCGCCAGGTAGATCGCCGCCGTGTAGCCCGCCGGACCGGAGCCGACCACGATCACCTCGCGGACGACGTCGTCTTCGAGATCGATGGCTGTCTTCACAGTGGTCACGGTTCTGCTCCGGTTGCCTGAGGCGCGCGACCTTGGTTGGTAGCGAGTTTTCGCAGCACGTCGACTCTGACCATGCGGAGCGCAAACCCGGTCGAGGTCTCATTCGCCCTGGCTGGTCCGTCGTTCCTGTCGGCCTCTTCTTCAAGTCTGCGGACGATGGACGCGCTGACAATGTCGTCAACACTTCGGCGAATATAGGCGGACTGATGCTCAGCGAACGCCTGTGCCCTCCTCGCCTCTACAGGCGATGAGCGGTCCATCGAAATGGTTATCGACTCCCCGCACGCACAGGTGTCAGGTGCGGTGGGTGTGAGACCTCGCCCATGCATGCGATGGGTGACAAGCGCTGTGATCAGATCGTCCGTGATTTCCGAAGAAGCCTCCTCGGAGTCCGAAGTCGGCAGTGTCCCAATGAGGATCGGCTCCGCCGAGTGAACGACGATCGACACGGTCTCATCGCCGTCCGGTAACCCCTTGCCGTCTTTAATTCGCCCCAAGATGACGTCTGACAGCTCCTTGGACGCGTGCTCGATGGCTCGTTCCATACGATCGTCCCGCGCAGTCATGCCGTGCCCCTTCCCGCTTCTTCGATTCGGCTAGGCACGTATCTGCTCCACCAGTTCACCGCTGACACCTTCCCCTTGCCGGGACCGTCAACCTGACGCCAGCGCACCTCGATCGGTGAGCCATCAATCCGATCTCTAACCACGTCGACGACCTCCACGGCCATGTCATTGGCGAGTCGACGCCAGATCTTCACTGTTGCGAACGGGTCTTGAATACTCATATCCCCGATATACGTGGCCGACACCTGGCACCCCCAGCGGACGGGCCAGATTCACGCGGCGACGACGCTCTGCAGGTCCATAAGGGAGATCGGCTTGTGCAACAAGAAGCCCTGCACCTTGTCGCATCCAATCGCACGTAGCGCATCCTGTTGATCTGCCGACTCCACGCCCTCGGCGACAACCGCCAGGCCGAGCTTGTGCGCCATGTCCACGATCGAGTCGACGATCACCCGGCCGCGCTCCGTCGCTGACACGGAGTCGATGATCGACTTGTCGATCTTCAGCTTGGTGAACGGCAACGAGTAGAGCCGCGCGAGCGATGACTGCCCGGAGCCGAAGTCGTCTATGGCGAGCCCGACGCCAATGTCGCGTAGTTCGGTCAGGGTGGCAAAGGCGTGGCTTGCGTCGCCGGTAATCGCGCTTTCGGTGATCTCCAGTACAAGCTGCGATGGGCTCACCGCTGACGACTGCAACAACTTCTCGACGGCGCCGACGAGATGGGGGTCGAACAGCTGAAGTGGAGCGACGTTCACATGCAGCGTGAAATCACTGTGACGGCGCAGCAAGCCGGACATCGACTCGATGGACTGCCGAAGCACCCAGCCGCCGATCTCAATGATCGCTCCGGTTCGCTCGGCCACGGGGATGAAGTCGGCCGGTGAGATTCGGCCCAGCTCGCCCGAGTGCCAACGCAGCAGCGTTTCGACGCCTGAGATATCGCCAGTGTCGGTGTTGCAAATCGGCTGATAGTCGAGAAACAGCTCACCGCGGTCTGCGGCGCCGCCGAGCAGCTCCCCCATTCTGGTCTCTACGCCGTGCCGGGCGTCTCCGTGTGTTCGCGATCTCGACACCTTCATACCGGATACATGTGCGGCGAACCCGCAGCACCCCCGTCGTGCGGGAGTGGGCCGGCTGCCACCGAGCGAGATACGAGAAGCGCGTCGGGGCGCCAAACGAATCGATCCTGCACGTCAAGGCCCTGAGCTACGGCCACCGCCTCGGCAAATGCGGGAATGTCACATCCGTACCATGCTGAGCACCACACCGGGTTTGCCTCGATGACCGCCCATCCGGAAGTCGTCCACGCTAAATCAAGGCTGTATGCCTGGCCAGCGGGATGCTGCCGCGCGATCTTGATAGCGAAGTCGTCAGCGGCGTGCTGGGCGGACGCGGCGTATGCCGGATCTGGTTCGGCGAAATCCGGATCCGATCGATCCCGGCCGTCCGGGTCAAGGTAGGAGGAGATGGACGCCACGTCGGCGCCGATGACAATGGCTCGGTACTCCCGGGTGATCGAGAGTCTGGTGTCGCCCATCTGAAGTAGTGCATCGTCGGGGAGGCCCGCGGCCTTGATGTCTGCGCGGAGCTGCAGTGAACCCCGCCATTTCGCGGGGAACGAGTCGAGCTTCGCCTCCGCGAGCTTCCAGAATCCAGTCCTCGGCGACCGGTAGGCGCTCCGCGCAGACATCAGCGCAATGAGGCGTCCGGTCGGGATGCCGGCGACGGCGAAATGAATGCTGGCTGCTGGTAGCCACGTCGGCCCCGGTGCGGCCAGCCGCAGCAGATTGCCGTGCACGATCTCCCTGGCTGCGAACGCGGATGGACACCACAAAATGTGCTCCGGACAGTGGCCGACACCCGGCGGAAGCGCTGAAAGCCCGTGGTGTGCGACCACAGACCAGCCAGCAGGAACGAGCGCCGCAGTAAGTTCGTCGACCATCCAGCGCCGCTGGGTCACAACATGGAACGTGCGCCTAGTTGGGCCCGACATGAGACAGTCACCCCTCTCCAAGGAGAGCTGCTCCGGTGAGTTCGTAGTGGCCAAGAACGAACTGTTCGAAGCAGTTCCGCTGCTCCCCGTGCGCCGTCTCGTAGTGCACATCCACGATTCCGCCGCCAAGATCTCTGATGCGCACGATCGTGATTACCTCGTCGGTCCCGTCGCCAGCCCGTCGCCAGCGCTGTCCGGCCCTGACACGAATGGCGTGCCGATTTGCTTCGACCTTGACGAGGTTCTGGCATCCGATAGTCATGGCGACGACCGACGGGATGGCAGCCAGCATGGAAATGCCAGCCAGCATGGAAATGCCAGCGCTCAATGCGAGGAAGTAAACGGATGCCATACACGCGACGCCGGCGAGTACGAGGGCAAGGCCTGCCCAGTCCAGCCGCTTGCGCTGCCACGGCGTTAGGTCGCGTTGTTGCCTCACCGGAAGCCGCCCCATTTCGCATCTCTCGCCGCCTGTTTTGCGGCCAACTGCTCGACGGTGACCGGGTTGTCCGGGAACAGTCGCTTCAGCCAGGCTGCTTGCTCTTCGCGACTCTCAGGTGTGCGTTCTTCGCTTCGCCGGCGCCGGTGACGCAGCTCGATGCGGTAGAGCTCACGGGCGATGTCATTTCGCATCTGGTCCTGGCGATAGAGCATCTCCCACATGAGGCTCGGCAGCGTCGACTCCCAGACGACGGCGGCACTGGAGATTGGGCCATCCGGAAGCACCCGGTCCCAGACCTTGCCGCGGCGTCGCCACTCGGCGCGGCTCACATCATCGGGTTCGTCGGTGTTATTCCAGTACGGGTACGGCTCGGTCCACGGCATCGACCGGAACAGGTCGAGGTATTCGGTGCGGCTGGCAAACGGGATCGCGTACATGTGCCGCGGGTTCTTCACGCCGGGGTCCGACAGGTACGCGACCGAGAATTCCAACGAGAACATCGGATCTTCGCGCTGCTTCGACTCGGATCGCTTCTTGATCTCGGCATCGACAGCCCTAATGAAATGGAGGTCGAGGTAGTCGCCGTCTTCCGGATAGTCTCCGCCACCCGGCCAGTCACCGAAGAAGCAGCCGTGCAGCGCCTCTGCGGTTGATCGGATGATGAGCCGGCGCCGCAGCGGAGCGACAGCTTGTTCGAGTTCACGGACGAGTACTTCCGGCCGGTACGATGCTGGGATTCGATAGCCCTCGTATACCTTCGTGCTCAATTGAGAGCGTCCAGTTCGCTGATCGCCTCGGTCAGCGCATCGAACATCGGCTTGTAGCCGTTTCTCTCAATCAGAGCGCGAGCCTCTTCGACGATTTTCATCAGGGCGGCAGAACGTTCGGCCCGGGCGATCTCAGGGTCGGGCTCGATCTCCTCGCCATCGACCGTCGAGTACCGCAGAAGCACATCGGCGTCGCCCATGTCGAAGTAGTTGCTGATATTCGGGGACAGGTCCAACTGGGCAGTAGCTATATCGATGGCGTCGTCCAGATTGTCTGCGTCCACCTCGATGGTCTGAGAAGCCTCGGCGGCGAAGTACAGCTGATAGTGCGGCATCGCTTAATCCTTCTTCCTGGTGATAATGATCGATCCGGCGGCGATCGCCGCAGCGAGGATGACTCTCCAGTCCGTGTATGCCACGCCCGACAGGCTCTGCGACATGGAGCGGTCCGCGGCGCCTTCTTCACCGCGGGCCCAGCGCATCAGGTTGTACTCGACTTCCATCCGGTGCTGCCCGGATGTGTAGCCGAGAGCCTCTGCCCGAGACAGGCCGGCAGCCACATTCACGGCGTCGACGTTGACGCCCGGCGTTAGGCCCTGCCCGGTGATCGTTCTTGCCCTCATACTGGATTTGTGTGCGGCCAGAGCGTGGCACCCCCGAGAGTGGTTCCGTGACGATCTCGGGGGTGCCACGCTCTGGCCGCACATTGTGATGTCATGAGCGAGGAGAGCCACTGGTTGCCGGCGGTATTGGGGACTGCGAGCAGCGCCGAGACGGTGAAGAGGCAGGCTGCGTCGCTGCGGGCCGACCTAACCAGGCGGAAGATGCAGCTCTCCGCTGATCAGGAGCGCCTGAAGTCCGACTTGGAGCGGCAGCGCCGGGAGATGGAGGCAGAGTTCTCGCGGAAGCGAGCTGAGCTCGACGCAATGATGAAGCCGCTTGTCGAGCAGCTCAGCAAGATCACCGAGATCGCATTCACAGTGGATCTTTACCTGGGGCGGGACGAGACTCTTCGGCAGATCGCCGATGGTTCGCCCGCCACAGCTGAGACGCCGCTGACCATCCGGCAGCGGGTGCTGGTGATGTCGGAGGAGTCGTTGATCCTCATGGGCGACGGCGGCAAGGGCGTCGACTACCGCAGCGTCGACTCGTTCCTTGGCTGGGTCACCTCGGACCGCTCCCACATCGACCAGATCATCCCTGAGCAGCGTGGCGTCGTGGTGCTGGTCCCAACGCGCGTGAAGTCCAACAGTGGCAACGTTTTCGAGGATGCTGCAGTGGACTCAGCTAACGAGGAGTCCTATTGGCTTCTCCGCAATGGCGAGAAACTGTTCGTGCTGACCGTGAGTGACGGACTGCGCGTCGAAGACAAGATCCTTCCGGACCGCGACGAGTTCGTCCGCATTTTCGAGGAGCGTCTGTTCGGTGTGCGGCTGTCCGACGTCGAGCCCGGCTCGGCCAGGTGGATCGAGTTGGAAAAGAGGGCTGACGCCCTCCGCCGGCACTACATGCGTATCCTTCTGATCTTGCAGGGGCTCATCGACCGCACCGCGGTTTGGCATCCGCTACCAGCCGGCGGCCTGTCCGTTCTCAGGCTCGCCGATCAGGACAGTGGCAAGGTGGTGCTGCAGCAGGATGCCGACACCTCCCGGCAGCTCGGCGACGGACGCCCCAGCTTCTCCGACTGGATCGGCGGGCTTTCTGCCCAGCTTCGCCCCGGACTTCGCGTGATCGGGGCTTGGAACTCGGCGATGGCCGATGGCGACAGGGTGACCCCGGAAACTGTGCGGAGCAAGCCTTCGCAGGACATCATCTACACGATCGAGGACCGACGCGACGGCGATCTGATCATCCGGTTCAAGCGCACCGATCAGGTGTGGCGGAAGAATGTGCCAGTGCCGGGCGAGCCGGGATACGTGTATCGCGAACGGCTCGTCGATGCGAAGAACCGTGCCTCGTACCGCATCCAGGTCGGAGACAAGTGGGTGCTCCCGATCGATCTCGTCACCGAGGCTGACCTCACTTATTACCTGGGTTCGCGTGACAACCGGTCAAAGTTCTTCCTCAGCATGGTTCCCGTGCTGAAGGCCGCGATCGCTGCGAAGACAGCAGAGTTCGACGAAGAAGCCTCGTTTCAGCAGCTGATAGCCGCACAGATCGAGATGGAGGGCACTGACCTGGAGGAGTCGCGAGCGATCACCGAGGAGCTGATCTCCTGGTGGAAGGTTGCGCTGGCCAAGGGGCGGAAACTCCAGGGGGACGCGGCGCATCAGCGGAAAGCGATCGCGGAGATCCTGGCCGAGCACAGGGCTCGGAAAAAGGGATCCAAGAGCGCAGGGTTCGATGCTGCGATGGCCGTCGGCGGTGTCATCGCCGTGGGAAGGAAGCGCAACGGCCACTACCTCGCGCTCGTCCCTGCGACGCCGGCGCCTGATCCGAACGTGTTCCTGCACATCACCGAGTTCACGTCAGGCGGGAAGAAGGTAAGCGCGAAGGAGTGGACGACACTCCCCCGCCGGTCGGCTTCGCTCATGCGGTTCGAGTACGAGACCGAGCAGTGGGCCGGGTGGAACACGGTCGCGAATCCGCGCAACTATCTCACCGGACCGCAGAGGGACGAACTCATCGAGCAGATTCTTGACGAGGACAACCGGGACTGGCGTCTGATTTGCGTCGAAGAGACCTTCGACCCGTCCATGCCGGATCAACGTGTTCTGATTTCTTATCTGTGGGATCTCCCGAGCATGCCGAAAGACACCCCGGCTGTCGTGGCGAGTAACGCAACGAGCCACTTCTACCAGGAGGGCAGTTACGTTCAGCCAGTGAAGGCGGTTCGAAGGCGCGTCAGCGTGAGCGCTCGCGGGGAAGAGTCTTTCACCGCGAAATCGGACTTGCGCTGCCACTACGGCGTTCCGTGGAACACGGACGGGTCGATTCGAAGCGGGAAGCGAACGCCGTGGGTTGACTCCTATCTCCTGTCCGATGTGAACGACTGGAATCTTCAGTGCACCAAGGCGGCCACCGACGAGGAGAACCGGAGAAAGGCGCTCAGTGATGACGCCTACCGGTACGTCAACGCCATCACCGCCATCATCGCCGACCGGGTCCGAGCTGAGGCTTACGAGCGGTTCGTCGAGGACTACGGCACGGAATCCCGCGATCTCTGGCCGGCGCACGAGAAGCAGCTCAAGACTAAGCCGATCCACCCCCGGACTATCTGGGGCGTCGTCGCGATCGCTCTGGAGCACGGTGAAGACGTCGCCGGAAGAACACTCGGGGAGCTAGCAGAATCAGCCCACGCTAACCATCAGAACAAGGCGCCGGGTGAATGGCATCCTGACCGCGGCGCTCAGAACATGGGCGAGTTCGCCGACGTGGTCGTGCCCGATCCCCGGTAGCTAGGGTTAAGCGGTGCCGCTTCAGTCAGCGATGGATGGTCACCGTCCGGCTCACCGGGTCCAAGGTGATCACCGGCAGGCCTTCGGACCGTGCTCGCTTGACGGCATGCACAGTTCCGCCAGTTGTACGTCTCTTGTCGTGCACGGCAACGATGACATCCGAGTCGCGGACGATGAGATTGTTCCGCCCGAAGAGCAGCGCCAGATAACGGTTGCGCGGCCCGCCAATGGCAGGGGTGACACCCAGCATCACGCGGCGGGACGCGGAATTCAGCGCGTCTTCGTACCGTTCCTGCCAACTCGCCGGCCAGTTGGCCGCCTGATCGGGAAACGGCATATACGCCCATGTCGAGAGCCCACCCCTGTCCGCCGCCTCGGCGGCGAGAAGGTCGGCTCCCATGGCCATGCCGTTGATCAGCGTGGTGGCACCATGCTTTGCGCGAAGCTTGCGGAGCACCCGATCGAGCTCTGACGACACCCAGCGCCTATCGTCCCCGTCGAGATCACGGTGCCCGGTCACTCCGACTCGAACCCAGCGCTCCGGTCCGTCTTCACGAAGCGTCGACCGGATCGCCATCAACAGCCGGCCCAGATGGTTCGCGCCCGGAGTTTCTCGGTGCTCGGGACAACTGCAGTCGCCCCAGTGGTTGTCGTGGTGGCGGTTCCCCTCTACGAGTAGGGCGTCACCGGTGGATTGAAGCCATGTTCTATGCTTGGTGCGGAACATACGTCGTTCTTCGTGTGTTTCTTTTCCGAATTTGGATCGCAGGATCTCGGCCATCGCCTCGTAGCGGACCCGCTTATCCCAGTCAGGGCGTAACGCCACCGATCTCCCGTATCGCTTCGCTTCCCCTGGCTTTGAGGTTAGGGCGATCTTTCTACGCATCTCGTCGTCGGTCGTCTTTGCAGCGGCGAAAGCGTGCTCAGCGGTCGGGTATTCGATGCCCTCGAACATGACCGGCGTCCAGGCGAAGTTGGATAGAAACGCATACTCTCCGCTGAACGACTCGATGATGTCAGGCACGCTCATGAAGCGCATCGCCGATCGAATTGGACGACTGAGCGGCGCCGATGAGTTCGTAGCGCCTGCGGAAGAATCGACGTTCGACATGGATGAGGCGCGATCCGTCACCGACCATGTTCGCCGCAACGTACGCACTATCGCGGGGTGTGCGCGGCGGGGAGACGAAGGAGACAACCACATCGCGAGGCTCATGGCCGTACAGCTCGATCGAACGCCACAGTTGACCGACCTTGATAGGTACGCTTCCGCTCATTTCCTCCGCCGCCTTCGTCTCAGTCGATCACGATTGACATGTTGTACATGTGCGGCGACCGTCCGGCACCCCCGAATCTGCGGTAAGCAGTTCAGCCGGCTTTTTGCCAGTCGATCTCCCCTTTGCCGGCCGGCGCGCCGGTGATCGACGAGTGGTAGGTGCCGTCGTCGAACCTGCGGATCTCGAATCGTTCAATACCCTTGCCATTCGCGATCTTCTCGGCGGCCGCTTTGGCTGATTTCGCGGAACGATGGACACTGGCTACCTCAAGTTGCCACTTTTCCTTCCCGCCGTCGAGCACGTAGATGCGCTCGGGCTCGCCTATCAGTGTGGTCCGAACGCCGGGAGTCGTTCTCCTGTCGGCGATGATTGCGGACATGTACCCGTCACAGGGCCACACCACACTGCTGCGGAACCTGCCGTGATGCCGCCACAGGAGCGCTGCCCCTTCTGCCGCCTTTCCCGGATGCAGCTTTGAGATTGTCGCAAGTACATTCGGGTCCGCAGCTAGCCGCGCCTGGGGCTCTTCGTCGCCCAGATCCGGGTAGTCGACAGCGAGGATCATGCGCCCGGCCACTTCACACGTTTCGAAAGACTTTCCAGCGAACGAAACGGGCCCACCGGGCTCGCGCGGCATCGAGATTTCGACCCAGCTGCTTGTAGTCTTCAAGGTCGCCAGTATGACAGCAACCGTTTTAAGCGAGAGCGCAAAGCTGGCAGTCACATCATTGCAATCGCCGGCAGGAATCGAATCCCGGTACAACAGGTAGCTATCGGTGGCGGTGACGCGCAGCCGTGCGGTGTTAACGGATCGCACGAGACCCAATGCGACGAAACGGAAGTCGTCGCTCTTGCCTTTGTCTCTCTGCCGGTTGGGTAGCAGTCCCGTGACCAGCGTGGCATTCGTGAGAACGCGTCTGAGTTCAGTCGATTCCAGAGCCAGCATGTGGGTCACCCTCTTCCGTTGAGGAACAGGGCCGAAGTGGCGGAAGTCATACCCGAGGCCGGGTAGTCCAGCAGGCCGAGGCTTCGCAGCGCACCGAGGTTGTTGGCGAACCCGCTGGACGCTGCGGAAACACCGGCTGCTTCGGCGAGGTCGTCTCTCGACATCGGGTCGGGGTACGAGTCGATCAACGCGGCGAGAATCCGCCACCTGGCGGGTGAGACGAGGCTCTGGACCTTCCGGTGAAGCTCTTCGTCACTGACGATCGGCACTACCCGGCCGACAGCTGATCGTCCCTCGTCGGTAAGGCAGACGTGGCTGGGCGCTGGGTAGTCGATCAGACCCATGGTGCGCAGAGCTCCGAGGTTGTTGGCATACCCGCTGCTCTTCGGCGAAACTCCCGCCCATAGCGCGAGCTGCAGCTTGCCGGCCATTTCGAAGCCGACGCCCTCCAGTGCAGCGGCCGCTTTCAGCAGCTTCATCCGCGCCGGCGAGATTGACTGATCAGGCGCCGGCGTCTTGACAGTCACCGGATTCGATGCCGGTGGGGTGGCTCTCCTGGTGACGGCTTCGGTGACAGTGGGGGCAGATTGCCGGTGTCGGGCCGGTAGCTCAGCCTTGCCGGACCTGAGTGCCGCAGTGATGGACGATACCGTCTCGGCGATTTCCCGACTTCGATTCTGGGCGTCATCAGCCGACGCGCGCATCACATCGGCCAGGGCACTCGCTTGCTCATCGGACCGCTTCTGCGCGTCCACAAACATGGCTACCGCTGCCTCCAGTCGGGCCACCAACTTCTCGTCAATCGCCGGCGTCTCGATGATCACCGGCTCGGGAGTCGGTGTGTCCTTCGTCTGAGTGGCGAGCGCCTTCTCCAGCTGGCGAATCTTGCGGGTCAGCTCCCTCGGGTCGGTCGCCTTCGCACGCTCGATGGTGGCCGCGATCCGGGCGCCGATGGCGTCCAAGTCAACATCGGCTAGAACCTTCGGCGCCGTCGCGGACTGTCCGCGCTTACGAGTCGGCGACGAATCGAAGGTGCGGGTGCGGCGGATCTGAACCCGTTCCAGGATCTTCTTCTCTGGGATCCACCACCACGATTCCCCGTTGGCGAGCCCCGGCAGTGATGGGGCGATCTCCTGCCACGTCGCTTCGTCACCCTGGCCACGAACCCAGTCGCGGATGGCGTCCCGGTCCTGCGGTGCAGCGACGCGCAGCGCCACAAGACCGTCGACCTGGGTCAGAACGTCCTTGTTCAGCACGGCGGCCCGCTGGGTTGCCATGGTGATGCCGATTCCGCGGTTGCGTCCGCGGCGAACAATGTTCTCCATAGTCACCAGCAGATGGGCGTCTTCACGTCTCGGCTTCTGCGGCGCAAGAAGGTCCGCCTCGTCCACGATGAGGTGCACGAGATCCTTGTTGGTGCGGTACAGCCTGTCCAGGAATGCCGCGGCGAACGAGCGCTCCTGGGTGCGGGAGCCGAATCCGGATAGGTCGAGAATCATCGACAGCCGTTCCTCGACGACGAGGTCCGCCATAAGCGCGCCAGCGGACGACTCCAGCGGCGCATCGCCGTGATCACCTCCGAACACAGGTATCGGGATGCCGCCCTTGCCGCCATCGGCGCCAGCTCGAAGCCCCCAGAACACACCCATCGGGTCCACGATCACGGTTTGCACGCCAGCGTCGAACAGGGATTCCGCAAGTACGCGTGCGGCGTAGCTCTTCCCGGCGCCGCGCTTGCCGAGCAGTGCGATGCTGGCGCCGGCGATGTAGTCGGCGTCGAGCTTCATACCGGGTGCGATATCGAGCTCGTTCGTTCTCTTCATGGCGCCTCCTTGGTCGCGCCGGTCGATCGAATCGTGACAACCAGCGTCTGCGGCATCGTGATGGACGAGAGCTCCGGCGGCTGATAGGCGCAGATCGGGTGAGGCGGCAGCCCACATTCGCTACCGTCGCAGGTGCCGGCCTCGGTGTCCTGATCCTTCTGCAGCGTCGGATCGATACCAGCTGGCCACAGCCTCACCGACTCGGCGACCGCGACGAATGTAATTGCTCCGTCACCGCTGAAGCCGAGAGTGCGCAGATTGCACAGGTGTATCGAAGCGAGCAAGCACAGATCGTGCTCGAAGTCTCGGGCGTCGGAGCGGCATTCGAACCGCCAACGGTCGAGTGCGTCGTTGCTCCAGTCAAAGATTTCGGCGCCGTCCAAGACGGCGAGCACACGGCCTTCAGCGAGATTATGCAGCCTGACGTCCGGTGGTGCGATTCGGATCTCGACGTTAAACGGTCCGTCTCCATCGATCAGCAGCGGTGTCTCGTCAACCATCACGCTCCGCCTCCTTCCAGCACGTCGAGCATCTTCGTCGCGTGCGCGTACTTTGCGGTCAGCCGACCCCTAGTGGCTGGGTCGAGGGCTTCAATGCGCCGTGGATCGGAGTTGTGCGCGATGTCGGCGCGTTTCACCCGGAGCGCGGCGCGGTTCGTGGCGAGCCGACGGTAGTAGTCGTCGCGTGGTTCGCCTGGACGGTGGGTAATCGCATCAACCGCCTTGGCGATCTCAAGTCCGAAACCGTCTCGGATTTCGTCCAAGGTGGTGCTCGTGTCTTCGACGACGTCATGCAGCCAGGCGACGACACCAACGTGGGTGTCGTACGGAAATCGTTCGGAGACAATCCAGTACACCGCGGCCGGGTGCAGAATGTACGCCTCGCCTGCCTTGTCTACCTGGCCGGCGTGGGCGTTGATCGCGATGACCATTGCGTCACCGAGGTCGCCGTCGGTTATGGGGGCGAGTTCTCCGAGCCCCGTTTCGGTGATGCGGTAGTGGAAGTCCAGCGACCGGGCATGTGTCCGGTCGAGCCAGCCGTTTCCGATCGCCCGTTTGACGGCAGCTTTGCTCAGCTGCCGACCGGTGGCCTTGGAGCGCGCAGTCGACGTCATCCGTTCGATGACGATGCCACCTTCAAGTGCGTCGGCCAGAACCGCGACGTCAGTGGCCCGCACTGTTGTCTCCTTCGGTGAGCTTCCCCAGGATCTCTTCGATGATGCCTGGCCGGTGCTGGTACTGGCCTTTCCGGTCGACGTGCTTCTCGCACAGGTACACGGCCCTGCCTTCTGCGGTCTCGCCCCACCACCACATGGCTGGCTCGGCGCACACTTCGCAGAACTGGCCGAGTTCGGCGGCGGTGAACACGTCCGACTTGAACGTGCCGCAATGCTTGCAGAATCCGGCACCGTTGCGGTACCGGGCGTTCTTGCCGGTCTTGCCTCGCGGGTACGGGGAGTATTCGTGCCGACCATCGTGGCCGGTGCAGTTGAGGTGCCGCTGGTATTGACGCCAGCAGTCGTCCTCGGCGTCGGCTATTGTGGCCGCCTCGCCGCGCAGGAAGGTGCCGGCGACGAATGCTTCGACGAACGCGGTGCCGTAGGTTTTTCCAGGTTCGCGGGACAGGACGATGCCACGCCCGCCTTGAAGTTGCGCATCCGCCGGCCAGGGATGTCTCGCGTCGTGCCCGGTGCGCGCAATGGTCTTCCCAGTGTCAGCACCGGTGATCGGGTCAAGCATTGTGCTCCGTCTCCCAAGCTTCTCGGCTCTTACGATCGATGGGCCCGATCATGGTGTCGACCCACGCGACCGAGCCGTCGCGGGTGACGTGGTTGTCGCCAGCATGGGCGTACGGCAGCCAGCAGGCGTTCACGTCGATACCTGGGCTGAATGACCCGCAGGTCACTTTGTGGCCGACGTAGTCGCCATGTCCGGCGTACAGTGCGCAGCGCATCGGGTCGCCGTAGGAGTTGACGTCCACGGAGGTGCACCGGCCCCAGTCAGATCCGTCCCGCCATGGGGTCGCCTCGCACGAGTAGCACGGGGAGGCAAACTGCTTTCCGTGGAACGGGCAGTCGAGCCCTCCGGGGGCTGCGACTTCGACATGGGTCGCGGCGCAGCCCTTGTCGGCGCATTGGTAGTCGCGGCACCTGCCGCGCTGCCCGACATATTCCCATGTGTGGTCGCCGGGACTTTCGTGCAGAGGTGGCCTCGCTGCTGCGTAGTCGTGATTGCTCATGATCTCCTTTTGTGTGGCGTCCAATTGGCACCCCCGCCATCCCCCGACTCAGGTCCCAGAATGCGGCGAGTCAGTTCAGGTACACGGCCAAGCCGATGGCCGTGAGGACAATCCCCCACCAAGGGATCATTCGCAGAATGCGCCCCACTATTTTCAGGAGGATCATCCAGACGAAGAGGAAGACCATGATCGCGACGAAGATTGTGGTGAGCATCAGGAGTCACTCTCTTTGACATATCGTTCGCCGAACACGTGTGGATAGCAGGCATGGCGGCGAGTCTGCCCCTCATACACCCAGACGATGTCCCTGAGGGTGCCCTTCACCCAGTTCACAGATTCGACTCGGACACGGCGTCCGTCCGACTTTCGGCGCCAGACGCTGCCCTGGAAGACCATGCTGTTCTCGGCCATGCACAGTCCATGTGCGGTGGGTGTCCGGCACCCCCTAGAAAGTCATTCGATGTGCCTGCCACGTTGATCGGATAGGGTCATGCGCTTTGCTCCGGTTCGGTAGGCAGCGATGTCACCGTTGACGGCCGCGATGACGTCCTCGATCTCCCTCACATCAGATGCGGTCGCGCTCTTCACCACCTGAATGGTTTCCTCCGACTTCTGCGACCGGCATTCTTGGATCTCGAAGACGTCTCTTCGACCGTTAGCCAAAGCGACAAGGTCGGCGAGCTTCCCAGCGCCGGACTTGGTGAGCATGTACTCCCATTTCGGCCCGTCATCGATCACCACGTCGAATCCGGATGCTGCCACGATCGTGTTTTCGGCGTCTGTGATGGCGTCAATGAGCAGCGCTGACTCGGGAGCCACAGCGGCCCTGATGTGCTGGCAATACGAGGCGTCGATGGAGTTGAGACCCGGCGAAAAGACCTCGGGGTATTCCGCAGGCGGCGGCGACGCGACTGTCTGGGCGGCGCTGTTCGTAGGGTACCCGTCAGATTCGGCATCGATCGCGAATGCTCCACCGAATCCAGCGACAATTGGCACCGATATCAGAATCAGTGCTAGCGCAGTCGCAAGTGCGACGAACAGCGCTGCACGCCAGTCTGTGCGGTTCTCTTCCTTGCAGAGTGCGGCCGCATTCGGCGCCTCCTGTGGCGATCTCTGCAGCATGTCTTGGAGCTCTTCTTTCCGTCTTGATGGGAGGATGGTGCCGGTCAGTCGTCAACGACGACGACAGTTGCCCAATCCGGGCAGGACTTCTTGAGCGCCTCGGCGCTCGGGCCGACCAGACAGATCACGAGCGGGATGCGCGTCGGCTCGGTGGGCCACGGCGTTCCGCCGTCTGAAACGACGACGACGACCGCCGGGTGCGGCTTAAGCGCTTCGGCCGCGGTGATGCCGACGCGCATGTCAGTGCCGCCTCGACCGGCGACTGTTTCCAGTGATTTCGCGGACGTGTAGTCGATCGTTTCGTGCACTTCGGCGTCCACGTCAAGCACTCGCAGTTCGCGACCGCGAACACCGACTGACCGGCTGATTCCGTCAACCTCGTTGGTCACGGCATTCAGATCGTCTGCGCTCATCGACCCGGAGGTGTCGCGCACCACCGCGATCGATGGCTTCGGGGTGTAGGTGCCTGGATAGAACACCCGCCGCCCGTCGGGAAGTCGCGCGTCGTGTCGTCGCCTGGATCGGCGTGTGGGGTCGGCATCGAAGTCCCCGATCTTCTTGGCGACCGCGCGTTTGACCGCGGAAGCCAGCACCTGCCGCCATGGAATCTTCGGCGGGGCCAGCACTTGCTCAGCCCGGGCACGCAGACCGGCCGGAACAGTCCCGCGGCCCTTGGCTGCATGGTCACGGATCGCTGCCGCTGTCGCTATCTCGACACGGATCTTTTCGGCGTCGGTCGCCCCCGGGGCGAAGGGCTCGCCGCCGGCGGATGAGCCGTCGTCATCGCCCAGTTCGCACGGCGCACCTTGCCCGCCGGACGCCGACCCGCAGCCGGAGAACTCACCCTGATGCGCGCCTCCCGGCTGCTTTCCGCCAGGCTTTGGCTGCTTCCCGCCGCGCTGCTGCCGCTGCTTGGCTTTGCGTTCCAGCGGCTCGAAGTACTGCTCGGCGAGCAGGTGATCATCCATTCCGAATCGGGACGGGAGCATCCCATCAGACGCGAACGTTTGACAGCCCGCATCGGTGAGGTCATCGTTGATTTCGAGGTCGCAGGCGACGTTCCAATGCCGTTTCAGATTCCCGTGGACTCCGGCGTCCTCGGCGCGCTGGCGGTGCCGCCCGAAAAGGTGACCGCACTCGTGGAGCATCGATTCGACGCACCATTGATGGGTGTGCCGCTCGTCGGTGCGCATCGACTCGAAGTCGACATAGAGCCGGTGCTTGTCGTCGCAGGCGAACGTCCCAAGGCCTGGCGCATCGACGGTCTGCAGCGAGAACAGCATCGCGGCCATGTACGGCATGATTTCCAGCGCCTCGGTGCGCCACTGCGCAAGAAGATCGAGGTCATCGGTGCTCGGCTTGCGGATCTGCGGGCCAGCCTGTGTGCTCATGCTCTATACGTGTGCGGCGATCGGCTGGCACCCCCGTGAAAACGTCCGCATTGCCGGGTCATGCGCCGGCGAGCGACACGTACAACGGGACGTCGCGTGTGACCTGATCTTCCGGAGCCATCTGCTTTCCTGACCAGCGTTTAGCCACCACTGTGCTCGGGAGCGCGAGGAACGGCGCTGCCGAGATCAGCAGGTCCTCGTTGTCGTGCAGCGCGTTGAACACGGACGTCATGCCGTCGCGGCCACTTCGACTCGACTGCGACTTGGACGAGACGAGCAGCACTTCCATCTGATCGTCTTCGGTGACCAGGAACTTCTTGACCGAAACGAACGCCATGCTGTTGGTCTCGTGGTCGCACGGGGTGACAATCACGTCGCCTTCCTTGATGCGAACCGGTCCGTACGTGCGGCAGGCGAAGCCGCCTTGTTCGAGCCGGACGGGGCGGATGCGCACCACGTCTCCGGTCAGTTCACATCGGTGCCGGAGAATCGGGTCGATATGGCAGACGGCGTCCCAGCCGTTACTGATCGCCCCGGAAGCGTCGAACTGTGTCGCCGCCGGTCCGGGTCCGCCCCACTCGGCGGATTTCTCTGCCATCGCCTCTGCGTCGGTGATGGTCACCCATGGGTTGTTCTTCTTGATCACGTCGATGGCTGCGCTGTCGGTGCAGCAATCGGAAAGCAACTTCATCAACACGCCGTACGGGTCTGATTTGTCCACGGTCAAGCCGAACGCCTTTAACCAGTCGGATAGCTTTGCCGGGTCGTACCTCTCGGGCAGGTAGAACTTCCGAGACAGCACGTCCGTCAATGCCGCGAATTTCGACGAGACGACGGCTGTCTTGGCGAAGGAAAGCATCCGATGCGCGGTGCGCACGTCAGCGGCCTGAGTATCGGTGAGCGAGGATGTATCGACCGATCGGAGCAGCGCAAGACAGTCTCGTAAGGTCTTACCGTTGGTGGCGATCAGGATCCCGCCGACTTTGAGGGTGGCCGCTACCAGGTCCTTCCCTGTGACTTCGATGGGCGCCTTGCCATGCTTCTGCATCATGGTCACGCCGCGGTGCTGGAACAGAAAGTGAGCGGATTGCTGCAGCGTCCCCGAAGTGACGCGTACCGGCATGGATCGCTGTGACATGCGCACGATCGGGCGTCTGGCCTTGGTAGCCTCGGCTCGCTTGGCCGCGTCGTATCGGTCGAGTGCGGCGCGGGTACCCAACGGCTTCTGGTTCGTCTCGCTCATGTCTTGCTCATGTGCGGCATCTGCTTGGCACCCCCGGCCACTTGACTGTCGCGGGCTCTTCACCGCAGTCCGGAGCTGTTGCGGGGGTGCCAAGCAGATGCCGCACATGAATGGTTCATGTTGAGCACCGATGACCTTGAAGATGAACTTGCCCCGTCTCCCCCCGACGAAGAGACCGTCGGCGACACGCACGCGAGCAAGTATGACGAAGGCCTGGTTCCGAAGCTGGTCCCCGGATCGGTCACTGCCAGAGTGCTGTACCAGGCCTGGTCCGGGTCCCCGGTGACAATCGTGGACTCGCCCCCGGGAGCAGGTAAGTCCACCCTGATCACAACCGTGGTTTCGCACCTGCGAGCCGGAACCGACCTGGCCATCGTGATCGCGACACCGACCCGTCGCCAGGCGATCGATATCGCGCTTCGTATCGAGAAGGTCACCGCTCCGGAGACTGTGTTTCTCGATTTCAAGTCGTTCAAGGACTCGGAAGTCTCCGACTACGGGATGCTGGCGTTGAACCGGTTAAAGTCGCCGCGATTTCCTCGCTCGGGCAAGGATACGGTTGTCGTCAATACCCTCGCCTCAATCCGGCGGCGTCGGATGGACCTGGACGTCCTCTTTATTGATGAGGCATACCAGGCCACCTACGCCGACGTGCTTGCCTCAGCGGCCAAGGCCAAGCAGGTCGTCCTGGTCGGCGACCCAGGACAGATCGGGCCCGTCATTACCGTAGACACGTCAGCATGGGATCACCTCGACTACAACCCCGCCGCCCGCGGCCCGGAGGTGTTCGCGCGTCGGGGGGACGCTTTCGTACTGAATCTCCCGGGAACGTACCGGCTGGGGGCGGAAACCGCTGCGGCGATCGCTCCGCTGTATGGCTTCGAGTTCGATTCGAAGCGCCCGCACCGAGAAATTGATGGACTGCGCGAAGTCGAGTCGATCGTGATGAACGCGGCGAACGGCGCACATGATGTTTCGCTTCTGTCCGAAGTTGCTGGTGTCGCAACGAAAATCGTAGGACGGGATCTGATCGGGGATGGTTTTGAACGCCGCCAGATCGAACCGTCTGACGTGGCGATCGTCGTTCCGCATAACGTCCAGGTGTCGATTCTCAAAGGCGCGCTGGAATCGATGGGGATGCCCGGAATCACCGTCGGCACCGCCGACAAACTGCAGGGAGGTGAGTGGGAGGCAGTCGTTGTTCTCGACCCACTGTTCGGCGTGTCAGCGATCGACAATCACTCGGCAAGCCTCGGCAGACTCTGCGTGATGTGCTCCCGGCATCGGAGCCACCTGACTTTCATTCACGACAACGAGTGGAACGAACTGCTCGCCGCCGACGAGAACATGGCCGCGGGCGAATCCGACAAGGCCATCGCAGTCAGGAAGTCGGTGACCCATGGATGACGGCACCGAGGCGCCGCGCAGCACACTGACCCTTGTCACCGCCGCCGGCGAAGGGTACACAGCCCGACCCCTGATGCAGGAGGAGGCGTTCGCAATGTTGGAGAACACGTTCGACGACCGGTTTTTCATGGCGCAGCTGACCACGAAGATGTTCGCGTTCCTCACTGTGAACCAGAGCCCACATAATCGGATCGTGGGGCAGATAGCCCGGCACTACGGCGTCGTCGAATCGACGATCGCCGACTTTCGCGGAGACATCGTGATCGCCGGCAGAGCGAACATCTACGAGCGCACCGTAGCGCCACTCGACGAGATCCTGATCGGCCGGCTGATCGACCAGATCGTCGATCTCGGCGGTGCGTTGCCGTTCGAATCGGCGGCCGACGGCATGTTTTCGGGGGTGCCAGGATCTCGCCGCTCATAGATGGGGTGTCGGTTCGGTGATCGAGCCTCATCGGCTCGCCCGTCGATCCGAACCGAGGCGACGACTTCGGTAGTTGCGGGCCACGCGCCAGCGACGTTCCTTGATAACTGGACAGTGAACGAGATGTAATTTCTCCTCAAGCCACGGGCCTGGGGAAGAGTGCGCGCCCGGCAGTTGATCGGGCAGCGAAACGTATCGGTCGGGAGCAACACCCGGCGCACTCGCGGGGACCGCCAATCCCGAAGCGGCGAGCTACGGCTCGGACGTGTCTAAGTCGGCGGCGGGTAGCCACGATACGGTTAGCGCCTCGGAAGGAACCGGAATCCGAACGAGGCGCGCACTGCCTCGCTAGCTCAGCGGAAAGAGCAGCCGACTTCTAATCGGCAGGCCGGAGGTTCGAATCCTCCGCGGGGCGCGCAGCCGTAACGCTTCGGCCGAAGCGGACCGGACTGCACTCAAGGTCCGCGCCAATAGAGCGGCGCCGGCTACTCGGGTTCGATCCCCGAGCAGGCTGGTTGCTAGACCGGTGGTCGCATTGCGCAAACTTGCGGCGCGGACCTTGAGTTTCGCTAGGTGCACAGCACGCCGGGGACGCCAGTTGACGGCACGGACTTGTGGGTCGCCTCGGCATCTCCGGTGAAAATCCGGGACAGCGAAAACCCTTCGCGGGATTGGAATTCGGACTACCTGGGGCCCGGGTAGTCAGGCGCAGGTGAAAGCCCTGCCGAAGGGACCAGACCTCGTTAGCTCAGCTGGCAGAGCAACCGACTTTTACTCGGTGGGCCGCAGGTTCGATGCCTGCACGAGGTACTGACCGCGCAGGTTCGACTCCTGCCCCTGCAGACGACCGGGATGGCCACCGAAAGCTTCGGCCCGGCGCTTGTGGCACCGTGCGGCAGCGGGCGGACGTCTTATGGACCCGATTGATCGAGGATCGGCCGAGTCCGAAGATGGGGATCAGCGGGAACTTTCCGGAACGTGCATCCGCCGGCCGTGCGAGATTCGGCAGTCTTAAACGACCCGACGATGATCAGTGCGCCCATCAAAAAGCTCTTACGCTGAGCATCCCGCGTCAACGGGACCCTCAGCCCCGACGGACCAAGACTAGGTCGGTTCTATTCCGGGCGACCCAATCCCTCTCATCGGCGGTTCCCACCCGGCGTCGATGTGATGTCCAGTGCTCATACCGGGTGGGCATTCTCGTCTCGTTCGCTGTCCAGTCAATCGGGAGCGCTGCTGGCTCATGGTTCGCCCCCGTGCGCAGCCGCTTCTTCGGTGGTTGAGCTACTTCGACTGAGAACAGGTGGTTTGCACAGTGCTCCTGTCCGACAGGGACATCCTCGCGCGCATCGATGAACAGTCGATTGTCATCGCGCCGTTCATCGACACAGCAATGCAGCCGTCAAGCCTTGATGTTCGGCTCGATCGGCTCTTCCGGGTGTTCAACAATTCTCGGTATACCCATATCGACCCGTCCTTGCGGCAGGACGATTTGACATCAGAGGTCGAGGTTGCGGCCGACGGCAGCGAACCATTCGTACTGCACCCCGGAGAGTTCGTTCTGGCGTCTGTCCTGGAGTTCGTCGCGCTTCCAGATGACGTGTCCGCACGCCTTGAGGGAAAGTCGTCGCTCGGGCGGCTCGGGTTGCTCACTCACTCGACGGCCGGGTTCATCGATGCTGGCTTCCGCGGCCACATCACGTTGGAGCTCTCTAATGTGGCGAACCTGCCTATCGTGCTGTGGCCGGGAATGCGTATCGGCCAGTTGTGCTTCTTTCAGCTGTCGTCACCAGCGTTAGCTCCGTACGGGTCCGAGATGACGGGGTCGCACTATCAGGGTCAGCCGGCGGGACCGGCGCCGTCGAAGTCGTACGAGAGATTCACCAAGGGGATCGAGGTCGGCAACAATCATGCGCGCCGCTGACGTCACCTTCAAGGATTCGCTCGACTTCAACCCAGCCATGGACGAGCTCGCGGCATGCCGCTCGGCGGATCCCGACCTGTTCTTCCCAGAAAGCGCACACGACTACGAGAAGGCAGTCACTATCTGCAGGTCGTGCCCGATCCAGCAGAAGTGCCTGGAGTGGGCGGTGCGAACGAAGGCTAGCGGTGTGTGGGGCGGGACCCTCCTGAAATCGGGTGTGAATTCACATACCTCGACTCCGTGGCGTCGCGAGCTGGCGAAGCGCAAGGCGTTGCGCCAGACGTGTCGCGCCGCCTGACGATGCTGCGGATACATGGAACAGATCGGGGTCCTGTCCTGATCCTCCCCGCAAGGAACGGGCGCTACAGATCCCTGAGGGCCACGGTGGTCGGAGGGTACTCACGCTCCACTCCGTAGTCCTCAACGCGGTTTGCTACCTCTTAACCAGCAAAGAGGTCTCTTCTTGGCCGGAACACGACCCCAGATCCGATCTGCCGGCCGCTTCCAGGTTCCGGGGCCGCACGCCGCGTCACCGACCCGCTACGTTGCGCGCCCCGCCGCGGCCAGAGTTCCGCCGCGGACGGGGATCGGAATGCTCCGGCTGGATGCGCATAGGGCTTCTACTTCGTCGCCGAGGGTGACGCCATCGATCAGATCGTCCGCCGACGCCGCTGCGGCAGAACTTATGGCAGCGTGACCTCAATCGGGGGTGCCGGCCGATGCCCGCGCATGTATTGGGCATGGCGCTTATTGACGTATTCTTCCCGTACAAGGGTCTCAGCCCACAGGACCGGGCCGACATCGAGTATTTTCGATCCGTGAAGATGCTTCCCAATGACCTGGAGCTGGCGCGCAGGCTGTCGAACCGGCACATCAACGGTGACGGTCGAACTCGCGGTGGAGGCATCGGCTGATGACGACAGCGACACTGGCTCCGCCGAGCTTCGCATTCACGGCGCAAGATCGGTGTGATCGGTGCGGCGCGCGCGCGGCGTTCGCCGTGAAGTTCACTGCGCCGACTCCACTATTGTTTTGCATCCACCACTTCCGCAAGCACCAGTCCGTCATGACTTCGCCGCAGTGGATCCAGGGGTCACCTGGGACACAGTAGCGGCACGCTCTTCTGCCGCAATGGCCCAACGTCCCTGATCGTCATCGACAATCGGGGGCGTTGGGGTTGGATGAGAATTCAGCTGGCCAGAGCCACGAACTCGCTCACGGTGAACGAGTCTGCCGGCGTTGCGGCCCGAGTGTCCCACCAAGTCTGCTCGCCTCCGAAGAAGCAGCGATTGACGAGCTTCTCGGTGTGTGCTGCGGTGACGCCCCTGAATATGTAGACAATCCGTATCGATTCGTCCAGTACTTCGATCGTGTACATCGGCGCTGTCTCCAGCTTGGTGACCGTCATGCAGGCGTCCTCTCTGCGGCGTTCTTCCATGGGTCGGCGGCCAGGGTCTCTTTCACAGCATTGGCGACTGCCTCGGCGGATTCTTTTACCTTCTCCGGGTTGGTGTCGCCCCAGGATGCGACGTAACGGCCGGACTTGCCCACCGGGTCTTGCCCGTTGATGCGGCACAACGCATACGCGAACGATTCGGCCTCGATCTCCATCGCCGGTCGTTTACCGCTGTGTCCGGTGCGGTACTCGTCCATCCGATCGAGGTGTCCCATTCTGATGTGTCCGAGCTCATGCGCGAGTGTCGACGTTTGGTTCGCTGGCGGCAGGTCGGCGCGGATGACGACTTTCTTGTCGATCGGATCGGTGTAGCCGCGGGTGCCGCCGCTGATCGCTGCGTACTCGACGGTGAACCCTTCCCTGTGAATGGCATCGGTGAGGTCCTTCTTGAAGTCGGATGGCGGCTCCTCGGACAGCTCCATCATCTTGTCGACGTCGGGGATCTCGTCGCCCTCGGTCTGGGAGATGTCGAAGACGGTGGCGGTCGTGAATCCGGTGATGAAAGACCTGCGTACCGGCTTACCGTCGGCCCCTATGACGGGCTTGCCATTCTCGTCCTTCTCGGTCTTCGAGACGCGCTTCGGGGCCAGGATCGTGATACCTTTTTCTCCCTTCTTCACCTGGCGCCCAAGCTCTTGCCACTTGCGGAAACCCGCGGCGCGAGTCGCTCGGCCGCCGGTCTGAATCGCGATCAGCATCTGGTTGGACAGCGAGTAGTGATGGAACCTGCTCATCACGTCAAGCATCTTGTTCCACTCGTCGTCGAAACGAAGGTCTGCCACTGCGGCGGCGAGCTCTTCGCCAATGGCTTTGAGCTTTTCGTCAACCGTGTCGTACTTCTTGGTGAACGACGACTCTTTGTCGACGATTGATTCACCGGTTGGTTCATCCAGTGCCACGTTCGACTCTGCATGCAACATATTGGCGAACTGACCGCCGGTCGGCACGCCGGCAGCAACTCTGGTCTGCGTCCTCATACCTCATCTATGTGCGGCAGCAGCAGTCCGCGCACAGCGAGGCCGAAGCGGACCCGGCGCCTGGCGGTTGGATCGACGATCGCCGCCTGTGGGCGAGCATCTCAGACGCGGTGGTCCGAGGACATCTCCCGTTCTAGCTCACGCCAGAATGACTCAGTTCCGGCCTCACCCGATTGGTGTGAGAAGACGGGTAAAACGTCACATGCGATGAACGTCTCGGTGCCGCACCGAGCGCAGCGGATCATCTGATGACCAGCCGGGATCAGATCCCGGGTACAGGAGCATGGGCGCCGTCCGACCTCCCCGATCGGCGGTTGTGCCTGGCATCCAGGGCATCGAAAGGTGTCCCTTGCCGTAACCATGCGTCAATTTTCGCACATCCCGACGAAAACAGGCACGAATATCATTGAATGATGGGCGTAGCTCGACAAACGACGATGTCTGCCGACTGGCTGTTGTTCGAGGATTGGTGTCGGTCCACTGGCGTGGACCCAACCGAATGCTCGGGGCCCGAGCTGGATTCATTCACCGAATTCGTCCGCGCGTCCCCGTCTACGGACCGCAGGAGGATCCGCAACATTCGGGCCGTAATTCTGTCGGCCGGCGGGAGCGATCCGCGACCACCACAGACGATTGACCGCAGCGCCGTCTCCAAGGCGGCTATGGAGGTTCTCGCCGCGGCGCCTGTCTCGTCGTGGCCCAGCGGACTTCGCGGGCGTCGAGATGCTCTCGTGGTCGCTCTTCGAGGTGTGCTAGGTCTCAGCCGGCGCCGTATCCGCCGCATCATCCCCGCCGACGTCACGATCTCGAAAACGCGACTTGTGTCAGTTTCCGGTATCCGAGTTTCGCAGACGCTTGACGCCGGTCCGTGCCCTGCGTGCGCAGTGACCAGGTGGATAAGAATCCTGTCACAGTCTCAGCGACATGGCTGGATCTCCGTGAAACGGCAGATGTCTGGGCAATGGGTTGAGTATGCGCACGACTTCGACGATCACGATTGCACGAGAGCTGTTCTCGAAGGCTGGCAGCACTCGCCGGTCTTGTTGCCACCTATAGACCGGTGGGGTTGGGTGGAAGACGCCGCCGCGACGCTGTCGGTAAGGTCGCTTACCTCTATCGCCTTGACGATGCCACCGCAGCCTGATCTTGAGCCGAATACTCGTGCCACCGCTCAGCCGCAACGAAGCGGTCACTGGAGTCGAAAGGAACAAGTAGCCGATCTGGCTGGCCTCGATCCCCTGTTCGAGCGGCTCGACCAGGCGATCGACGATGCTCTGGAGAAGACGAAGCGTGCATTGGATATTGCTTACGGGGGTGCCATCATGTCTCCGCACGCATTGAGTCGTGAGCGGCACTCAGGTCAATGAACGGAGCGGCAGCACGATGAGATCCATCCCCACCTACCGGGACGACGACGGTCTGTGGCACGCGCTCGTCCCGAACGGCCACACAAGCGGATGGGCGGCCGCTGCGCCCGCTATCAACGAGCGACGGCAAACCGAAGATTCACAGGGTGGTCCATGGGATTTTGGCCTCGCAGCGGTCCACTCAGACTTTTCATCGGAGACGGTGACCGACGTCGTCGAGGTGGCGCAGTAGGCATAATGGGCGCCGAACTAGACGTGCTGCCAGGTCCCGTCCGATTCCTGGCGCCACGTGCGAGCCAGGTTGACCGTCATCTTCGCGGATGCTGCCGCGACGACATCCGAGGCGCTGTGTCCGTTGAGCTCGGCCCAACCCAAAAGACAGATCAGGACGTCGGCTGCCTCTTCCAGCGATGGCTCATCCGCGAACTCGCGCGCTTCCTTGACCGCCTTGAGAGCCGGCGCGTACGGCGGCTGCGGAACTATGTCACGAACGAAGCGCCCGACATCGGCTGACAGGGATTCAATATCTTGAGTGTCGGTCAGACTCATGCCACGCTCCTCTGTTCCTCCGGATAATCCAAGTCTTCGCCGCCGCGAGCGTGTTTTCCAGTCGGCGTGCCATTCCGGTCGGCGATGTCGTCGTTCCAGGTCTCCGGCGGCGCCCAAGTGCTTGTGCTTGTTTCGTCCACAGGCGCGGCATCCACTACCTCACGAGGGAGCCTGCCGCGGATCTTCTCCACTTCAGTTTGAATGCTTCTCTCCGCCGCGCTTCGCGGCAGCATTCCTACCGGTTCCCTATCCGGGTTGTCGATATCATCGTCGTCCCACGCCATCGGCGGTGCCCAGCCCTTCTTGACCGCGTGAAGTTTCGATCGCAGGAACGTCGTCAGCTCATGCCTGTTCTGCGGCCTGGGCGGGGTATCCCACAGTTGGTCGTACGCTTCGGCTACTTTCTTGCGGGTCGACTCCAGGCATAGCGTCGAACAGATCACCTTCGGTAGGTATTTTTCCTCGAAGCCGAGGATTCGAGCGAGCGAGGACTGGTCCCAGCCGATTGAAACAAGCGCTTGCAACCGCCGGCGAGTGCCGGTCGAATCGACTTTCGAGCCTTCGGCTAGGACAACGCGCGTGGCCATGACCGCTTGAGCGTGTTCGATGCAGATGGTCTGATAGGGGGCCACATTACGTGATGGGACGCCGTACAAGAGGCCACCGATGGTCGATCTTGGCACACCTGTGACCCTGGAGATCTGCCCCGGACCCATTCCGGCCCTCATAAGCCGCTGGACGTGCCGACGAATAGGGGCGGCGTCCACACGATTCACTTCTGTGACCGTCACGCCACGTCCGCCATTACCGCCGACAAGTCGCGCGGATGTACCGATCTGCTGTAGCCGCAGCCATCGAACTGAACCATGACGAACGTTTCTCGGACGTCGGTGATCGTCACGGTACTGACTACGGATCCGGTGAAGGCACGGTACTCGACTCGCTGATCGCGAAGACTCTTTGCCTGCTCAATGGTCATCACGAGTGCTGCCTCTCCTTTTCGACCGACCGAAGAATGAACCTGCGGGCACCTTCTTGACTGGGAAACTCGTGCGACTGACCGTCAATCTCAGTGATCCACCGACCGCCGGGGGCAGTCCGATAGACAATTCCGTGGAAGAGGTAACCGCCGTCGATCGTTCGAGTTGCCGCGGACCCGTTCGTGACGTCGAAGCTCACAGCACGCCGTCCTCGGTCAAGCCGGCGTTACGGCGGAACAGCTCCCAGAACGCGGCGGCGTCTTCGAGGTGGCAGCGCACGTCGTCCATCGCTCGGTGAGTCTTGCGGTCGTTTGCCGTCACCAGGGGTGACCCGGTTGCCATTTGGAACATGCGACGCGGCGATCCGACGTCGATCGCGGCGTAGTGCAGTTTGGAGGCGAGGGCCGGCATTTGAGCCATGATGACGTGATGGTCGAAGTGCGATACACCGGAACCGGCCAGGTAGACGGTTCCATTCGGGGCGAGCCGATCGATCAGCTCGACGACTTCGCTTTCAACCTCGCCCAGACGGGGAAGGTCCTTGGATCGGAGTGCATCGAGCAAGCCGTTGTCCCGGTGCATCTTCTCCACTGCAGAATTCGAAATCATCCTGTGTAACGCCGTCACCCGATTCACGGCAACGACCGATTCATACGTCCCGAGTTCGTTCAAGGATGTGTCGGTCAGGACCGCAGCGAGCTCAAGGACGTCATCGACATACGGCTCCAGACCCGTAGTTTCCATGTCCATCCACAGCAGGAATTCTCGCTGGTTACTCATGTCAGATGTCGGCTTTCGGGTCGATGGCTCGCGATCGTCGCTGGGGCGGGATCGTCCAGTTCTTGCGCTGTCGGATTGGGAAGAGAGCGAGCTGACCAGGAGCCTCGGTCGGCGTGCTCGCATTCTTGCCTCGCCGTACCGATTTCGTAGTTTGACTCATGCACCACTTATGCGCGGTGAGTGTGTGGCACCCCCGGCTGCTACGCCGCCTTTGCGAGCGCCGCTGCCCCGCCAGAAACACGCTCGACCACAGGCTGACGTTCGATGCCTTTTGCTACGCCGACTAGAACCATCACCAAGTTCGGGTTGTCCCCAATGATCGGTTCGGTTCGCTCGCCTTCAGACAGGCGCGAAGGAATCGTGTCGTTCTTATCGACCAGCTTGTTGCGGTCCCTGTTGATGAACAGCCGCAAGGTGCGGATCCACTTCTTGTCCAGGTGGAATTCTAGGTGCTTGCGCACATCGCGCCCCTCCGGAATAGGGACCGTGAAAATGTCATACGTGCCCCCTCCCGACTCCGCGGATAGGCCGGATGCACTGTCCGCCGCAGGCGTGCGATCCAGAACCGATGGGATGCCGGACTGTTCTGCGTCCGCGGTATCACTGACACCCTGGGGATCGTGATCGGTGACGGTGCTGTGCTCACCGGTTTCGGGGGCGCCGTCGCCGAACAGTCTGACCAGCTCTCCCATCCCGACCGCGTCGATCACTGTCTCGGACACCGAGTCGTCATCAACTTCGACGGGAATGATCTCGAAGGCGGTGATCTCCTTTCTGGTCTCTTCTTCATCGACCGACTCCATGTCTTCGACGCCGTCTGTCTCCAACTCATTGGTGCGCGGGCGCGCCTTCGATGTCTTGATTCGCCCATGAACTGCGATGATGTCGCCGGCCTTCGGCATGGTTCCCGAACGGGAGAGTCGGCGCACCATGTTGTCGAACGCCAGCACCGGGATGGACTCCTTTGATCCTTCGAGCAGGAGCTTCATCAGTCGCTTCCCATCGCCGTACATTCGCTCCTCGATCCCCGAGGCGATCCCAAGTGTGAAGACCGCGTCGCCGTCTTCTCCTGTGATCTTGTGAATCTGGGTCGGCCTGCCATTGTTGTTTTCGTCGCCGTAGCTCCAGCTCTTCAGCTGCCTGCTGTGCCGGCTGAGTGGACTGATCGACAACAGCACCCCGAGCCGACTTCGTTCCTTGACGGACCTGCGCAGTGAAGAGAACTCGTCATCGGGCACCTCGCACTCCAGGTGCGTGCGCAAGCTTCCCATCGCCATCAGGCTTCCCTTGCGCGTGAAGGTAACTCGCCCTCCCCCACTGACCGGGAACGTGTCGCATGCGCCCGCCTCGATGAGGGCTCTGGTCGACGCGTTGGTGATGGGCGCTTGCCCGTTGGCGCCGTCGACGACAACTCGGTTCATCAAGTTGGCGAGTGATCGGTAGGTGCCGTGTGTTGTTCGATTCGACACGATCGCCGAGGCGACGTCACTTCCTACACCTTTGATTTCACCGAGCCCGAGCCGGACAACCAGTCGGGAGTCGTCGTCGGTCAGCACCGCTTCGGAGGTGATACCGCTCTCGCATACGGATGGCGGCAGGACGGTGACACCGTCAGCTCGGAGCGCTGCCAGCACGGCGGCGCGTCGCTCGTCGGAGTCGGTGGCCGAGAGCGTTGCCGCGCCGTATTGCACCGGCCAGTTCGCCTTGAGGAACGCGGTGATGTAGGCGACGAAGCCGTACGCTGCCGAATGCGACTTGTTGAACAGGTAGTCGCCGGCACCCTTCATCGAGTCCCACACCTTGATCGCGGTGTCTTTGGCGAACGAGATCTTCTGGACCGTTCCGTCGGCGTCGACGATTTGACGCTGCGCTCCGTCGACGAAAAGCTTGCCGACAGCGGCCATCTCGTCGTGCTTCTTCTTGGATACCGCTCTGCGGAGCCGGTTGTTCTCCGCTGGGCCGAAGCCTGCCACTACCGTGCCCAGGCGCATGAGCTGCTCCTGGTAGATCGACACGCCGTAGGTGTCGCCCAGCACGGAGGCGATGACTTCCTGCTCGTCAGTGTCCTCGGTGAAGATTGAATAGTCGATCGGCTCTTCGCCGTGCTTCCGACGGGCGTAGAGATCGTGGAATCCAGCCGATAACGGGCCTGGTCGGTACAACGCCACCAGAGCAGAAAGCTCTTCGATCGATTCGGGGCGCACTGCTTCGGTCAGTGTGGTCATGCCGGAGGACTCCAGCTGGAACACGCCGGTCGTCTTTCCGGCGGCGAGCATCGCCCACGTCTTGGCGACCATGGGGTTGTTCGGGTCGGTGGGTAGCTTCTCAGGATCGAAGGTCTGAGCAAATTCCGACTGATCGGTCGCCCGGATCTGCCGGACCGACTCGGTGATGATGTCGAGGTTGCGTAGGCCGAGCACGTCGAGCTTGAGCAGTCCCATGTCGGCGACGTCTTTGCCGTCAAACTGGGTGACCCAGTCGCTGCGGTCGGCGCGGCGGTCTTTGCGCAGCGGGACCATCGGTGCGAGTGGTTCGGTGGAAATGATGACGCCGCAGGCGTGCACGCCCTCGTTGGAGATGACTCCTTCGATCGTGCGGGCAGCATCGAACACTTCGCGGGCCTGCTTGTCGCCGGCAAGCTCTTCCCTCAGTAGCTCACCCGAGGCGAAGCCCGGATTGGCGATGTCAGCGAGTGTCGTCGATAGTCCGGGGATCAGGTTGGCAAGCTTGGTGCCGAGCTTGACAGAGGTGTCGGCAGGCAGCATTGAGCGTGCGGCGTTCTTCAGCGACTGCCGGGCCCGCGAGAAGCCGAAGGTGCCGAGTCGCGCAACGCGGTCCTCACCCCACCGCTGCTTCAGGTGCGCGAAGATCTCGCCCTGGTGTGCCTGCTCGAAGTCCAGGTCGATGTCGGGCATCTCCTCGCGGGTGTCGTCGAGGAACCGCTCGAATAGCAGGTCGAACTGCAGCGGGTCGATCTGAACGATCCCCAGACAGTAGGAGACCATCGAGCCGGCGGCAGAACCCCGCCCCGGGCCGACCCGGATCCCATTGCTCCGAGCCCAAGTGACCAGGTCGTGCACGATGAGGAAGTAGTCGATGAAACCGAGGCGTCCGATGACCTTGAGCTCGTGATTGAGCCGGTCCTTCACGTCCGGGCGCCCGGTTGGCCAGTCATCGCCGTAGCGCTCGGCGGCACCGATCTTGATCAAATGCTTGATGTAGTTGCGGGACGCTTTATTGTCGTTGTCCGGGGCAACCGGGTCACGGAACTCGGCGGGAACCGGGAACTTCGGCAGCCGAATGCGTGACTCGGGCAGCACGTCCGGCTCGACCATGTCGGCAATGGCGGCGGACTGGTGGACGGCGTCGATGCCGGCGTTGCCGTAGCGGGAGAACGCGGCGATCATCTCGTCGTAGGTGCGCATGTGGTAACCGGTGCCGGTGAAGGTCCACCGGTCTGTGTCGGTGACCCGGTAGGTGCGTCGCGGCGAGGACGCGCCAATGCACAACCACAGATCGTGCGCGTCGTGGTCGTCGGCGTGAGTGAAGTGGGAATCGTTCGTGGCCACGACTTTCAGCGGAAGGTTCTCGGTGCCGTCGGCCTCGTCGAGGTCGGCAAGTAGGCGCCGGGTCCATTTCGCCATGCTGAACAGGCGCTCGGTGACTTTCTGCTCCGCCGAGGTATCGTGCTCCATCACCTCGATGAACAAGTGATCGCGGATGTAGTCGGCGGACTCGCCTTCGAACACGCTGATGAGCTTTCCGAGGTTCCGTTTCGTCATCGCCTTGCCGTCGATGACCGTGCGGTCCCCTTCAGTGCGAGTGATGATGTTGGGGTTGCCGTCGATCATTTCCTGGGCGGCGTCCATTCCGTCGAGCAGCAGTGTGCCGGCGATCGGGCCGGAGATGCACCCGGTGAGCACGATGATGCCGCGGTGGTGCTCGCGCAGCAGGTCGTAGTCGATGCGAGGCTTGGACCAGAACGACTCCGCGGATTTCGAAGCCAACATCGAAAGATTCTGGTATCCCTCTGCTGTGGCCGCGAGCAGAGTCAGGTGCTCGTAGGTCTTCTTCTTGAAGCCCTTGTTCGTTCCGGCCTCGCCGCCATCCGCGTCGAGCACGTCGCGGGGCGCGATCTCGAAACCTTCACGGTTTCGGTCCCCGATCGCCAAGTATGCTTCCATGCCGATGATCGGCTTGATGCCGGCGGCGCGTGCAGCTTTGGCGAGTTTCCATGCCGATGAAACGGTGCCGTGGTCGGTGATCGCGATCGCTGGTTGGCCGTCGTCGGCCGCGGCTTTCGCCAGATCCGCAATCTGGCTCAGACCGTCGCGCGGGCTATGAGACGAGTGGGTGTGTAGCGATACATACCTGGTCAAGGCATCTACGGCCATCACTTCACGCACCTCTACTCAAGCGAATGGACTCTTCGACTGACGGCTCAACTGGCCAGCGCCGGGGTATCGAATACATGCGCGGCAGGAGCACGGCACCCCCGCGTGTCGCGGGCTTGCGCCTTGAGTAGGCGTCGAAAGGCGAAGATCCAGGCGTCCAGAGGCGCGACGAAAATGTCCGGGTCGCCGTTGTAGCGGACGACGGCGATACGCCGCCGCCGGGGCATGCCGATGTTCTCCAGCTTGATGTGCTCAAGTGCCCTGGGGACCGTCGAAAACACGGCCAGCTCATCCTCAGGTGGGGCGCCGGTGGGCCACGCGGTGGTCGATGCGACCCAGCGAATCGACCCCTTTCTGACGCGTGGCATGCACGACATTCCGAAGTGGATTCCAGTGCCGGCGTTGACGGACTGCACCTCGGCCCCGAGCGCCGCCTCACGTACTGATTGCGCGACCTTCGAGGGCCAGTACTTCACCTGAATGGTCACGCCTTCGATGGCATGGAGATCACCCGTGTCGAGCTTCCGGCCGGCTCCTAGTTTTCGCTGGGCCATCGGGACGAGCATCTCCGGTGCCATCTCGCGAAGGACTTCCACGGCTTCGCGTTCTTTCGCGTCGCCCTTGGCCTTGTTGGGGTTCGTCATGCCCTATCTATGCGCGGCCAGTGCCGACGAGTGGCAGTTTCCTCGCTTTCCGTAGTCACGTTCAGGCTGGATTCTGGGAACGACGCCGGCGTTGAGCTGCGAAGATGTGCCACTTCAAAATCGTGTTCCCGGAACCGTGTTCACGCAATAGAGATTCAACAGGTAGAAAGTGTGCGCTTTTCACGTTCTGGAAGATTCATGCGATCGCGTGCGGCTGCGGTGGCACTGCTTCACAAAAAAGCAGACATTCGGACTAACACGGATAATCGGCCGAAATACCAACATCGGGCCGCAGCTCCGGCGTCACGGGGGCGAGTGTCGAACCGTCGGGGCGCCGGAGCTGATCCTAACAACCCTGTCAAGAAGACCGCAACTCCCACGCGGAAAGTACCCCGTTTGAACAGGGTGTGTACCACCAACACATGTTCAAGACGTGGTTGATGAACTGGCCGGGAGTCGCTCGGAAATGGACCAGAGATGCGTTTGTACCAAAAATCGACCTACCACCAGAACACATATAGGGGAACAGGGGTACTTCTATAAGGGCAGGGGGACACATATACAGGAACCCTCATATACCCATATACCCCTATATGTATATATATATGAGTGAGTACAAGTGTACAAATTATTATTATTAGGGCCCCTGACCAGCCGCTTCACGGTTGTCACACCTGTGGTCATTCGCCGCCAACGATGCGCAACAGCCACCGCACCCGAGAATCCACTCACCCGCGATCGAATACGCCAGCTGTGCGATCTGCGCATGGTCTCGATTAGTTCCGGAATACGGACCATCCGTGACACGGACGAAAACGAGAACTTAACGCATCCGCACGAACTGAAAGACATAACCATGGCGCCCGTAAGACGGATCTTCCTCACGGAACCCGAAAGCAATCTAGTAGTCGTGCCGGATCCGCTCCAGGCCTGGGACAGCTTCCAGCACTGGGTCGAGTTCACCGGCGTCGACCCGAGCCACATGATCGTCTCGCCGACATTCTCCGTCCCTCTGATGTCATATCCCGAGAATTGGCCCGATGGTCGCCGCCGGTGGTCCGGGGTTAAGCCGGGGGCGATGTGGCATCCACTGCTATGGCTGCCGCCGCGACTTTCCGCCCGGTACCAGGTCGAGACCAATGAGGGCGAGCTCGTCGAAGAAGATGACGTGACGTGGTCGGTGCGCGTTGCGCTGGAAATGATCGCATCCGGGCTCTACAACCCGGAGAACGGCTCCTGGCTCGACATCCTGTCCCTAGTCGATATCGACCCCGAGACGCCTGACGGGATGGTGCGCGTCCAGAGCTGGCTGCAGGGCAGCGAAGACGAAGTGCTCGACGCCATTGACCTGACTGATTTCCTCGTGGCCACCGAAGAATTCCAGCAGAACCCGGACTGGGCGATCTCACTGGCATTCGAGCGGCGGGCAGACCTTTTGGTAATCAATTGGACCAAGGCAAGCGAGGACTTCATCGACGAGCTGTACGAGATGCTCGACGACACCCCCGATGAGCTCGACATGCTCAAGGTCGGCTCGTCCACTATCGCCCGTATCGCCGGGCTGTACTTCTCCGCCATTGAGGTCGATGAGGACAGCGACTACGACGAAGGCCTGTGGTGGAAGTCCGTCGCGGATGCGATCGAGTCATACGACGGGGCCCCGGATCGACTGATCAAAGGCCCGCTCAACGACATGCTGGCAAGACTTCAGGCGATCAACAAAGTCTATGCCCCGCAAGCAGAGCTTCTCGCCGCGTCCGCTGTTTGACGCCTATTGCCCGAGCTTCGCTACTGAATGAAGGACTGAGGTGGTTGCCACCATGTCACACATTCGCCGCCGTGGGTACCCCAGCGCGCTACTCGATGACGGCGAAGTGGTGCTCCGGCATCAGCACCCACATTGGAAGCTCCTCATCTCCCCGATTCTGTGGACGGCCGTGCTCACCGTCGGGCCGGCGCTCGGGTACTTCCTCTGGTTCCAGGACTACACCGGTATGTCCCCGGAGGCCCGCGGGATCGTTCTCCGATCGTCAGGAGCCATTGCGGGGGCGCTTCTGGTAGTAGCCGTCCTCGTCCCTGTTGTGAAGTGGCGCTGTGAACATTTCGTTCTCACGACTCGGCACATCTTCACTCGCAAAGGCGTGCTCTCCCGCTCCGGTCATCAGATCCCGCTGATCAACATCTTGAACATCGAGTCACAGGAGACCTTCCTCGGGAGGATCCTCGGGTTCGGTTCGCTGTCGATGGACACAGCTGCCTCTGACCCCCTCGTGTTTGAGGACGTAGCACATGCCCGCTGGCTCAATGCCAGACTGACCGAGTTGATCTCCGGTGGTGTCGATCTACGGTCTCGTCTGGAAACTGCCGACTCACTGAAACAGGGCACCGATACAGACACCGTCGATGTGTCTGGTTATGAGGATGCCGACAGAATCCAAGGTCGAGTGGCGAGTCCATGGGGAGAAGATTCTCAGGAGCGAGTGGCGGAAGAGGCCATCTAGTCAAAAAGGATGAGGCGCCGCGGAATCCAACGGGGGCAAGATCCCGCGGCGCGCCCGACACGTCCGGCCTGGGGTACCGGGTTGACCGAGCACCAACTCGTGGGGGCTCCGTAACGTCGCGTCCGGTTCGAAATCATATTCGAGCGCCGCAGGAGATGATCTTCATTTCAGCCGGCGCGTCGCGCCGCCAACTCAAAACGTGCAGGTCGATGTCACACCGTCGGTCTACCCTGCGCCCGTATGAACAGGATTCTCAATGGCCATCGGGTCGCCATCACTGGCGCATTGACCGGTCCGCTACGGGGACTGCACCGTCAGGACGCGTTCCGTCTCATCGAGTCGCTCGGCGGCATCCCGAGCAAGTCCGTTTCATCCAGTACGACACTGCTAGTCTCCTCTCGATTTAGTACCGTAAAAATAGCTCGGGCGACGAAACTTGGAGTGAAGATCATCTCGTCCTCGGACCTCGCGGTACTTCTAGGGAACAGGACGTTATGGTGACACAGGGCAAGATCACCACAGAAAAGACTCCAGCACAGCAGGCCGTCATCGGACGGCACCCGGTGTTCGACACCAATTTGCTCACTGTTGGGTACTGGCTACCATCGCGGTCGGTCACTGGTGGGCCAGAAACTTCCGATCCGACCACCCTCTTGGTGTCTCGGCTGCTCGCCGTGGGGCCGAATAGGGTCGTCGGGGCGAAATGTGTGTTCATGACCGCCGACATCAGATCGTTGATTCAGGGGGCACTTTTGCTGCTGCCGCCTGGACGCAGCGTGGTGCACATCCCTGACAAGGTGCATACATCTCATGAGACCGTCTCGGCTGCACGGACCCTCGTCCACACCGGGGTGAAGATCTCTGTCACCAAGCAGCGCATCGACGATCCCGACGACGCCATGTCTCGGCTCGCTGAAATAGTACGGATCGATGTGAACGCCGCTGGTGTCGATGGAGTGGTCAGCCTGGCCGACGAGCTGATGCGTCGGGATGTCTCCGTGTCTGCCTATCAGATCAAGAGAAAAGATCATCTCTCGAAGATTCTTCGGTCGAAGGTGGCCCTGCTGCAGGGGTCCGCATTGGCGCAGCCGTCGTTCCGCGGCGGACTCATTTTGCCTATCTCGGCGATGGCGGCCGTTAGAGTCGCGGCTATCGCGCTGGACTCGTCGATCGACTTGGCTTCGTTGGAGCGCACTATATCGGCGGATCCGGGGATGATGCTGCAGCTGATGTCGGTGGCATCGATCGGCCGGCTCGGTCAGACGCGACGAAACGTGCGCTCCATCCGCGAGGCGCTCGTGTTCATGGGCGAAAACCGCGTCCGAGCCTGGGCTACGCTGCTCGTGCTCAAGAACCTCGGCACGGTAGACATTGACTCGATCCTCACTGCGTTGATGCGCGGGCGGATGTGCGAGCTGCGATGCTCGGGGCACTCCGACTCAGCAGTGGCGTTCATCGCCGGGATCGTCTCGGCTCTCGACATCCTCACCGGCGCCAGCTACGACAAGCTGCGCAAGACGATATCGATCAACGAAGAGATCATGGCGTCGGCGTTCGACCGGAAAGGGCCGATCGGGAGGATCGTGGACGAAGTAATCGATTTCGAGATGGGCGTCGGGCACACGCCAGCGCTGGAGTCGATCGCCGCCGAAGCACTTCGGTGGGGCATCGAGTCCATCGATTCACTTACCTGACGCGGCGGCGAGCCGGTCGACTCCCTCGCGTGGACGTCGTACATCGATGTCGACAAGGCTGCGGCCATCACCGACGACGAGATTATTGGGGTGTGACAGTCGCGCCGGCATCAGATTCCAAGACCCGAGATCACCTTTGGGCGCAGCGGACTTAGGCGACCGGATCGCCTTTCTGCGCGACGTCCAGCAGGAATGCGGCATACGGGGTGGTGTCAGCGGTGCGGAACATCGCGGCGAGAGCGAGCTGATACTCAGGGGCTCTCGCCGCAGGTATCGCGATCGCCTCGAAGCCGTGAGTCATCAATTCGCCGTCCGCCATGTACCTCGCTGTGCGCTTGTTCCCGTCGAAGTACATCTGCAGGTAGCTCGCCATGGCGGCGTAATTGACCGCTCGAAGCACAGGATGAACGATCGCGCTGGTGCGTTCGGCGAGCACATTCTCGGAGGCTGCGAGCGTCTCCTTGTCTGGTGCGTAGAAGATATCACCCATCACATTGACGGTCGCGCCCTTGCCGTCCGAGTTGACTATTGAGTGATTCCGACGCACCCCTGGAAAGATCGCCTCGTTGCGCGCCAGCACGCCGTTGAGTTCATCAGAGGTGTCCAAGTCGAGACGAAACGACCGTCCGCGGACCTTGTTAACCAGGAGTTCAGATGCCTCGGTCAGATCAAGAATCTGATCGACATCGGTCACGTCTTTGCCGTCAGGGGCCGTTCCCTCCAGAAGGGTGTAGACCTCGGGCAGGGTGAACGAGTTTCCTTCCAGGAAGGCGCTGGAAAAGGCAAATTCGGCGCGACGTTCTACGTATCGAGCGATCGCACGATCACGGGTGTGAGATCGGAAGCGCCCCAGGTCTGCGTCGGACGCGGCCAACAGTCGGAGGTCCTTCAGCCCAACTGCCCGGTATTCAGCTTCTGCAGAGACTAGGGATACACCTTCAGGTTCCCCGGCTCTGCGATACCTGGATCGCATGGATCCGCCGGGCATCCCACCGACCCCCTTGACCCGGTACTGGTTCGTCCCTATCCCGCCGCCCGTCTTGCTCATCGCGGCAACACCTCTGGCACCTCAGTCCGGTCGAGTGACAGGAGGTAGTCGCGGAAGGACACTGCGGTCTCCTGCGAGTCCCAGAAATTCGGATCGAAACGGTTGGGAGCCAATATCTCCGGCTCGCCGATGGTCGTCAGACTCTCGGTGAGTGAGCACAGCTCCTCGAAGACATTGCTTCCGGCTGTCACCTCGTTCGCGGCGATCTCGATCGCTCTCTTCGCATCGATCATGTTTCCATGTTCGGCTTCTGGGGGTACGCCGAGTCGTCGCTTGAGTCTCCTCCGGATACGGATAATGTCGCGTGCATCCTTGTAGGTCTGGACATCTATGCCGCCAGGGACACGCCCATCGATCAGCATCTGGGATTCCAGGTGGCTGAGCCCGAGCTGCACGAGAAGTCGCCGTGTTCCTTCCTCCCATGAGCGGCCTCGGCTGATCCTCCTCGCGGTGTCCGATTTGATCGTGCGAGCCTGCTCCTTGGAGACGATGCCGGGTCGCCACGTGGCGAGATCGCTGAATGACCAGAAGTTCACTCCGCCGGCACGCCGACGGGGCTTCGGGGCCTGTCCGCGCGCAACGTAGGCGCGAAACGTCGACGGGGATACCCCCACGACTTTCGCTGCCTCGGTTGAGGTGAGTTCGGACTGCATAGTGCCACTATACAGCTAATCCGCTGTAGGATCTAGGTCATGGCTGTCGCACCCTGAGGTCGGTGGGACCCGTCCTCGTCCGGTCTCAGAGTTTAGAACCAGGGTCCACCTTGGGTGATGCGGTCAGCTAGAAGCAGTCGCAAACCTGGTCGCCGTACTCATCCACCTCGCCGGTGGGCGGAGGGTAGTAGAAGTTGTCGGAATCTCCCCGGCGACATGCGCCCATGGCTCTTTGAGCGTGAGTCGGGTCGCCGGTGTGCCGCCAGATGTCATTGCAGTACGCAACGCCATGGACAACTCGCAAGAGGGAGGGATCTGTCGGACCGTCTCCGCAGGGGCACGGAGCGGTCTGCCGGACGGGCGCCCCGTGATCGAGCTCGATGTCCGGCTCATCGTGCTTTCCGGGAGCGAACTTTCCGCCCAAAGACGCCGGCGAACCCTTGGAGTGCCGGAGATGGTTGGTGTCCATGCATCTTCTATACGCGGGCACCGACTCCGAGCAGCACCAACCGTTCCCGGGGTGCCTCCATGGCGGAGCCTTAAACACTCCGGAACGAGTCACTTCCACACCAGTGGCGATTACCCACGATAAGTGACATTATCCCAGCTGGACCCGTCTACCGACGAGACCAGCGACACGCCGGCCGATATGTTGAATCGTTCGCTCCACCACGATTCGGTCTCCGTTGGGCGGGGGTGCCAACGGACCCCGCGCATAGATCTGACATGAGGGGCACCGCCAGGACTTCGACACGATCCGCCCAGGTTGGGCACAATGGGGCGCATAGCCAGATTTCCTCGCGACATGCGGAGGATGCAATGCGGAGATTGACAACGTTCACGCCGACCGAAGTCGCGGACATGATCGGTGCCACTGAGTGGTGGGTGCGCGAGCAGGCCAAGAACCGCAATGTGCCTCACATCCGACTCGGCCGCGGCAAGGTTATGTTCCGCGAGTCCGATGTCCTGGCGTTGCTGGACGCCATCGCTGTGCAGCCTCGCTCGGGAGCGTCGGTCTCGATCGATGACGATTCGCCTGACCACGGTCCTGCTGCTGATAGCGGGACATCCGAGTTGACCATGAAGGAAGTAGCCCTCCTGGCCGGTGTGTCGCCGCGAGCGGCCGCGCGGATGGCCCGCTCTGCCAGCTAAGTGTCAGCTGGCAATTCCGTATAGCGCCCGTTCGGCAGCTGCTGCAGCGTCAATGTGCTGTTGCGGCAGCAGATGCGAGTAGCGATCGACGGTCGTGGTGATCGACTCGTGGCCCAGTCGCCGCTGCAGCACCATCAGATCAGTCCCCTGCGCGATCATCCACGAGGCGTGAGTGTGGCGCAGGTCGTGGATTCTGGGCGTCTTCACAAGGTGCTTGGCGGCGAGGTCCAAGTTGCCGTCTGGATCGACCGGGTTCTGCGCCTTCTCGATGGCAGGTCGCCAGGTCTTCCACCAGAACGTGTTGTGCCGGACGCGACCGCCCTCTTTGTTGACGAATACCAGGCTGTCGCGACTCTTCCCGCTAAGTGACTCCTTGATCTTCACCGCCAGCTGGGTAGGCAACGACACGGTTCGCCTGCCGCGGAACGTCTTGGTCGGTCCGACGTAGAACTGGTTTGAATCGTCGCGCTTCCACGCCTTGTTTACACGCACTGTCGGCGGCGCAGCGGAGAGGTCGCAGTCGGCGACCGTCAGCGCGGTGATCTCGCCCCAGCGGAGCCCGGTAGCAACCATTGTCTCTACGAGCAGTTGGTACGGCTCGGCGATCTTCGACAAAAGGAGCTCGAACTCATCCCTACTCAAGAAGTTCATCGTGTCGCCAGCCGACACGGACTTCGGCAGCTTGATCCCGTCGCAAGGACTCGATCCGATCGCGCCCTTGCGCACCTGCGTCTTCATCGCTGACGAGAGAAGCCCATGCACATTTCGGATCGTCTTCGCCGCCAGACCTTTGCCCTGCAGCATGGAGACCCAGGCGATGACATCGTCGGTCTTGACTGTCGAGACCGGCATCTGACCGATTGCGCCCGACATGTGGTTCGCGACCTGGCGGCGGTAGCGCGCCTTCTGCTCGACCGAAGCGCTCAGGAGTTTGTCGATGTGGTCGAGCACTGCGTCCGACACGGTGGTCTCGCCTCGCCTCGTTGCGGCGATCGACAGCGTGGCTTTGGTTTCATCTCCGCCTGCCACTTCGATCACGCGTGCGAAGGTCTCAGCCTCGGCCTCGCTCATGAACACGAGCGACTTACGGGTGCGGGCGTCTCTGTCGGTGACCCACCAGCGAACCCGGAATCTCGGCTCACCGCGTGAGGTTTCGTATGCGTCGACCTTAGCCATGACCACAGAATCTAGGCGCTGTGACCACCCGTGTCGAATCTGTGACCACTTATTCACTGTTTATGCAGGTCAGAGAGTGTCCGGAGGGGGACTTGAACCCCCACGCCCGTTAAAGGGCACTAGCACCTCAAGCTAGCGCGTCTGCCATTCCGCCACCCGGACAAGGTGGAGTCGATCGATCACGATCGCGCGTAGCTACTCTA
>Ga0209916_1000201_pt1 | contig 119078 bp, 117 predicted proteins | sample ThiBio_1000_plan_FD_183956 | JGI IMG/M metagenome (GOLD analysis project Ga0209916, IMG submission 183956) | Wastewater bioreactor microbial communities from Cape Town, South Africa - Thiocy_solids_2 (SPAdes) | ecosystem: Engineered > Bioreactor > Thiocyanate-remediating > Anaerobic-Aerobic ...
CCAGGCCTACATGCGACGACGCACCGAGCAAGGCCTCTCCAAAAAGGACATCATCCGCTGCCTCAAACGCCTCATCGCCCGCGAGATCTACTACGTCCTCACTGCTTGACATCCATAGGAGCATCCCTGCGCATCGACTCGAGCGCGAGTCTCCTGGCCCTCGACGATGGTCTGCTCGACCAGCCTGGCGATGGTGGCCAGCGTCGGCTCAGGACTCTGTGAGGTGTGCGTCTCTTCAGTCATGATCGTCACGATTCTCCCCTCCGGTGCGGTCGGCTCGCGTGTCAGCGCGACCGGTGTCTTCGACGCTACCTCGTGACTGCGGGGTCAGCGAGCGGATCCCCAACAACGGGGGATAACTCGTTAAAAACCCAGTTCTGTGCAGGAGGAGTCAGTACGCGTAGTCGACGATCACCGGGGCGTGGTCGCTCCAGCGCTCGGCGTAGGTGGCAGCGCGGGCGACCGTGTACCCGCTGGCGCGCGCCGCCAGCGGGGGAGTGGCCAGGTGGTAGTCGATGCGCCAGCCGCTGTCGTTGTCGAACGCCTGCCCGCGCATGGACCACCACGTGAACGGGCCGTTCACCTCGCCGTGCGCGGCGCGCCCCACGTCGATCCAGCCCAGGCCTCTGCCGCCGGCCTCCGAGGCGTACGGGCGGGTGTCGCTGAGCTGGCCGACCATGCCTCGTCCGATGCCCTCCTGCCCGGTGACGGGCTCGCCGGCAGCGCCGAGGAACCGGTCGAAGTAGGCGCGCTCCCGCGCGAGGAAACCGGACTTCTTGACATTGCCCTTCCAGTTCAGGATGTCCAGTGGTCGGTGCCCGACGTTGAGGTCACCGGTCACCAGCGCCTGCGCCCCGCTCGCGCCGAGCTGCAGCATCCGCTCTGTCATCGCGTCGAGGAACTTCCACTTCTCGACCTGCTTGGGTGTGTCGGCCTCGCCCGAGTGCACGTAGGCGCTCACCACGGTCAGCGGTTCCCCGCCGAGCTCGAAGTCGGCCTCCAGCCAGCGCCCGGCGGAGTCGAAGTCGTCCGGGCCCAGAGCGGTGCGGGACGCCAGTGCGGGCGTCCTGGAGACCACGGCCACGCCGGCCCGGCCCTTGGCCGTGGCGGCATCGTGCAGGATCGACCAGCCGGGGAAGGCGGCCTCCAGGTGCTCGTCCTGACCGCGGACCTCCTGAAGCGTCAGGATGTCGATGCCGGCATCGTCCAGCCAGCCGTGGATGCCGTTGCGCACCGCCGCTCGGATGCCGTTGACGTTGACGGAGGCGATACGCAGATGGGGCATGGTTCCAGCCTAACGATGGGTTCCGACAGTCACGCCGGTCACGTCGGCCGCGGCCTGCTCCCAGTCCTCCTGCGCGACGCGCAGCTGGGCGCGCTGCCGCTTGCGCTCCCACCACCGCGCCCGCGCGAGTTCGGCCGCGGCATCCTGCAGCCTCGCACGAGCGAGCCGCTCGGCCGCCACCAGGCGCGCGCGGGCGAGCGCTGCGGCATCCGGGCGCTCCAACGGCTCGTCACGGTCGCCGGCGCTCACCGCGATCCAGGTCGCCGCCAGCAGGATGACCGCCGCGACCAGTCGGCACCACAGCAGCAGCGCGATCGTGACGGCGAAGGTGGCCAGCAGGGGATTGCCCGGACTGCGCGTGAACAGCAGCCCCGCGCCCAGCTGCAGCACGGCGACGGCCGTCCCGCCGATCGCTGCGCCCGGCCAGATCGTGCGCCAGCGGATCGTGGTCCCGGTCAGGAATCGCACCAGCAGGGCGATGGTCGCGATGTCGATGGCGACGATCACCACGATCGAGGACACCGACACGGTCCGTCTGATCGCGCCGTCCGGCAGACTCCAGCCCAGGAGATCGGTCAGCTGCGTGAGCGCCCAGACACCGACGATGCTCAGCACGCCTCCGACCAGCAGCGCCACGCCGAACATCAGCGCACCCAGCGCGTCACGCAGCTTGAGCCCGACGAAGCTGCGGGTGTCGAACGGCAGGCCGAAGATGTCCCGCACCGCACGGCGCGTGAACGTCACGGCGCCGACGGCCGTCCAGATCGCGACGGCGATGGCGATCACGCCGGTGGAGAGGAACGCTCCGCCGGCATCCTGCACGATGTCGTGCACGTCGTCGGCTGACGCGATGCCGTCGGGGCCGATGATGCCGGGCAGGTAGCTGTTGGCGAGTTCGATCAGCACCGTCACGGCGCGTTCGCTGCCGCCCAGCCACAGCCCCACGGAGGCGAACGCCACGTACAGCAGCGCGAACAGGGCGAACAGGCCCTGATAGGCCATGCCCGCCGAGAGCAGGAAGCCGTTGCGGCGCAGGAAGCGCCGCCAGACGCGCACGGGGAAGAGAGCCGCGGCGCGCTGGGCGAGGACGAGCGCGCGCCCGGCCGAACGAGTCAGTCGGGCGCGCATGGCGTCGGATTCCGGGATCCTCAGCGGCGCCCGCTGCGCAGGATCGCCTGCTTGACCTCGGAGATCGCCTTGGTGACCTCGATGCCGCGGGGGCATGCCTCGGTGCAGTTGAAGGTCGTGCGGCAGCGCCACACGCCCTCCTTGTCGTTGAGGATGTCCAGGCGCACGTCGGCGGCGTCATCGCGGGAGTCGAAGATGAAGCGGTGCGCGTTGACGATCGCAGCCGGGCCGAAGTACTGCCCATCGGTCCAGAACACGGGGCACGACGAGGTGCACGCAGCGCACAGGATGCACTTCGTGGTGTCATCGAAGATCGCGCGGTCGGCCACCGACTGGATGCGCTCCTTGCCCTTCTCGGGCTTGGAGTTGGCGATCAGGAAGGGCTGCACGGCACGGTAGGAGTCGAAGAACGGCTCCATGTCGACGATGAGGTCCTTCTCCAGCGGCAGGCCCTTGATGGCCTCGATGTAGACGGGCTTGGAGATGTCCAGGTCCTTGATCAGCGTCTTGCAGGCCAGGCGGTTGCGGCCGTTGATGCGCATGGCATCCGACCCGCACACGCCGTGCGCGCAGGAGCGGCGGAAGCTCAGCGAGCCGTCGATCTCCCACTTGATCTTGTGCAGGGCGTCGAGCACGCGGTCGGTCGCGTACAGCTCGACGTCGTAGTCCACCCAGTGCGGCTCGGCGTCCTTCTCGGGGTCGAAGCGACGCACGATGAAGGTGACGAGGAACGTCTGAACCGGAGCCTCTTCGGCAGGTGCCTCTGCGACGGCGTTGGACATGCTCAGTACTTCCTCTCCAGTGGCGGGTAGTTCAACTCGCCCTTCTCATTCTTGGTGAAGACCACGGGCTTCCACCCGAGCTTGATGTGGTCGGTGGCATCCGAGGAATGCGGGTCGCCGACCAGGTACGCCATGGTGTGGACCATGTAGTTCTCGTCGTCGCGGTTGGGGTAGTCGTCGCGCATGTGGCCGCCGCGGCTCTCCTTGCGGTTGCGGGCGCCGTAGACGACGACCTCCGCGATGTCGAGCAGGAAGCCCAGCTCGACGGCCTCGAGCAGGTCGGTGTTGAACCGCTGGCCCTTGTCGTCGACGTGGACGTTCTTGTAGCGGGCACGCAGATCCTCGATGACGTCGAGCACGTGGGTGAGGGACTCGTCGGTGCGGAACACCTGAGCGCCCTTGTCCATCTCGGTCTGCAGCGTCTTGCGCAACGTGGCGATCCGCTCGGTGCCCTGGTTGTTGCGCAGGCCCTCGATCATGTCCTTGACGAACGCGGCCGGGTTCTCCGGCAGCGGGAGGAACTCGACGGTCTTGACGTACTCCACGGCGTTGCGGCCCGCGCGCTTGCCGAAGACGTTGATGTCCAGCAGCGAGTTGGTGCCGAGGCGGTTCGAGCCGTGCACCGAGACGCACGCGCACTCGCCGGCGGCGTACAGGCCGGGCACGACGGAGTCGTTGGTCTGCAGCACTTCGGCGTTGTTGTTGGTGGGGATGCCGCCCATCGCGTAGTGCGCGGTCGGCATGACCGGCACCGGCTCGGTCACCGGGTCGACGCCCAGGTAGGTGCGGGCGAACTCCGTGATGTCGGGGAGCTTGGTCTCCAGGACCTCGGCGCCCAGGTGCGTGCAGTCCAGGTACACGTAGTCCTTGTGGGGGCCGGCGCCGCGCCCCTCCTGGACCTCCTTGACCATGCTGCGCGCGACGATGTCGCGGGGGGCGAGGTCCTTGATCGTGGGGGCGTAGCGCTCCATGAAGCGCTCACCGGACGAGTTGCGCAGGATCGCGCCTTCGCCTCGGGCGCCCTCGGTGAGGAGGATGCCGAGGCCGGCGAGTCCGGTCGGGTGGAACTGGAAGAACTCCAGGTCCTCCAGGGGGAGGCCCTTGCGCCACAGGATGCCCACGCCGTCTCCGGTGAGGGTGTGCGCGTTGGAGGTGGTCTTGAAGATCTTGCCGAAGCCGCCGGTGGCGAAGATGATCGCCTTGGCAGCGAACACGTGCAGCTCGCCGGTGGCGAGGTCGTAGGCGACCACGCCGGAGATCTGGGTGCCGCCGTTCTCGTCCTTCGAGGTGAGCAGGTCGAGCACGTAGAACTCGTTGAAGAAGTTGATGCCGAGCTTGACGCAGTTCTGGAACAGCGTCTGCAGGATCATGTGACCGGTGCGGTCGGCCGCGTAGCAGGCGCGGCGCACAGCCGCCTTGCCGTGCTCGGAGGTGTGACCGCCGAAACGGCGCTGGTCGATCTTGCCCTCGGGCGTGCGGTTGAACGGCAGGCCCATGTTCTCGAGGTCGATGACCGCGTCGATGGCCTCCTTGGCGAGGATCTCCGCGGCATCCTGGTCGACGAGGTAGTCGCCGCCCTTGACGGTGTCGTAGGTGTGCCACTCCCAGTTGTCGTCCTCGACGTTCGCCAGCGCTGCGGCCATGCCGCCCTGCGCCGCACCCGTGTGGGAGCGCGTGGGGTAGAGCTTGGAGATCACGGCGGTCCGCGCGTGCGGCCCCGCCTCGATCGCCGCGCGCATCCCGGCGCCGCCAGCGCCGACGATGACGATGTCGAACTCGTGGTAGTGCACGCCGTCGCGGACGACGGAGTCGGAGGTCTGAGTAGTCACTGTGTGTTCTGCCTTCTCGTCTCTACTACTTGCCCAGGGCCTGGCAGGTGTCCCACATCGCGCCGCTCTCGAGCACGCCGTTGCAGGGGTCGAACGTGAACACCACGAGGGTGCCCAGGATGATCAGCAGCGCTGCGGCGAGGCCGAGCGCCCAGACCAGGGCCTTGCGGGGGCCTTCGTGCGTGACGTAGTCGTTCACGATGGTGCGCATGCCGTTGGCGCCGTGGATGAGCGCCAGCCACAGCATCAGCACGTCCCACCACTGCCAGAACGGCGTGGCGTACTTTCCGGCGACGAAGCCGAAGTCGATGGCGCGGATGCCCTGGCCGACCATCAGGTTCACGAAGAGGTGGCCGAAGATCAGCACGATCAGGACGACGCCCGATCCGCGCATGAACAGCCAGCCGATCTTCTCCAGGTTGGTCTTGCGCTTGCGGCGTGCGACGGGTGCGGCGGGAGTCGCGGTCTGAACCGACATCAGTTTCCTCCTCCGAACGCGTGCATCAGATGGGTCGGGACGAAGCCGGCCATCAGCACGACCCACACGCCGATGACGATCCAGAACAGCTGGCGCTGGTACTTCGCGCCCTTGGACCAGAAGTCGACCAGGATGATGCGCAGGCCGTTCATCGCGTGGAACACGATGCCGGCCACCAGGACCACCTCGCCGAGAGCCATGATCGGGTTCTTGTAGGTGCCGATGACGGCGTTGTAGGCCTCGGGCGAGACACGGATCAGAGCCGTGTCCAGCACATGCACCAGCAGGAAGAAGAAGATGGCCACGCCGGTGATGCGGTGAAGCACCCAGGACCACATTCCCTCGCGCCCCCGGTAGAGGGTCCCGCGCGGTGACTTCGAGGTGGTTGTCGATATCGACGGTGCCAAGCGTGTGCTCGTGGACACGTCGTCCTCCCTGCTCGATCGTGACGTCGGGTCCGTGCATCCGGGCACGCCCGACCTCGTCCATCCTATTCCTGTCAGAACGCTGGATGCGACGAAGGGGACCCTTAGCGGTCCGTGCTCAGCGGCTTCGCCGACTCCCACCGATAGGTTGGGCGCATGGTGCGAATCGACGACTTCTACGCAGTGATCCCGGCCGGCGGCATCGGCAGCAGGCTGTGGCCGCTGTCCCGTGCCGACGCACCGAAGTTCCTGCATGACCTCACCGGATCCGGCCACTCGCTGCTGCGCGACACGTGGGACCGCCTGGAGCCGCTGGCGGGCCCCGAGCGGATCGCCGTGGTCACGGGGCGAGCGCACCGCGCGGCCGTGGAGGGCCAGCTGCCCGGCATCCCGGATGAGAACGTCTTCCTCGAGTCCGAGCCCCGGGAGTCGGCGGCGGCGATCGGCCTCGCCGCTGCGATCCTGCACCGCCGCGACCCGGACGTCATCATCGGCTCGTTCAGCGCCGATCACGTCATCCAGGGCACGCAGGTGTTCCAGTGGGCCGTGCAGCAGGCCGTGCAGGTGGCTCGCCAGGGATACATCGTCACCATCGGCATCCCGCCCACCGAGCCGTCCGTGGGCTTCGGGTACATCAAGCGCGCTGGGGAGATCGTCGTCGACGGCGCGCCCGAGGCCACGCTCGTGGAGCGGTTCGTCGAGAAGCCGGACCTCGCGACGGCGAAGGAGTACGTCGCGAGCCGCGACTACCTGTGGAACGCCGGCATGTTCATCTCGAAGGCGAGTGTGCTGCTGGACGAGCTGGCCGCCAACGAGCCCGAGCTGCACGCGGGGCTGGTCGAACTGGCGGCCGCCTGGGACGACCGCGACCTGCGCGGGCCGGCCGTGGACCGCATCTGGCCGCGGCTGAAGAAGATCGCCATCGACTACGCGGTCGCCGAGCCCGCCGCCGAGCGAGGCCGCCTGGCCGTGATCCCCGGGCACTTCGACTGGGACGACGTGGGGGACTTCGCCTCGCTGACCAAGCTCATCACCCACGGCCGCAAGAACGATCTCGCCGTGCTGGGACCGAAGGCGAGAGTGCTGTCGGATGCCGCCAGCGGCATCCTCGTGAGCCAGACCTCGCGCGTGATCAGCCTGGTGGGCGTGAAGGACATCGTCGTGGTGGACACCCCCGACGCGCTGCTGGTGACGACCGTGGAGCATGCGCAGCGGGTGAAGGGCGTCGTCGAGTCGCTCAAGCTCACCGGTCGCGGCGACGTGCTCTGAGTTGCGGAATCATAACCATTCGCCCTGCTGACGCCAACCGGAGATGCGGCCGGGCGTAACCGTGGGTAACTTGGATCGACCCGCGACATCCGCGGAGAAGATCTCATGGGGAGGCAAAGAGTGCCCATCTCTACGACCAAGAAGATGCTCGCGGTGACCGTCGCCGCTGGCGTCATCCTCGCTCTCGCCGGCTGCGGCCAGGCTCCGACCGAGAAGTCCGGCAGCGCGGGCGACAAACCGGCGGCATCCAAGTACCAGACGTGCATCGTCTCGGACATGGGCGGCTTCGACGACAAGTCGTTCAACCAGCTGTCCTACGAAGGTGCCAAGAAGGCCGCCGACGAGATCGGCGTGAAGCTCAAGGAGGCGCAGTCCAACGCCGAGACCGAGTACGCCCCGAACGTGGAGAACATGGTCTCCGAGGGCTGCAACGCCATCGTCACCGTCGGCTTCGCGCTCTCGGCCGCCACGGTCGACGCGGCCAACGCCAACCCCGACACCGACTTCATCCTCATCGATGACGCCGGCGGCGACAAGAAGCCCGACAACGTCAAGCCGCTGCTGTACAACACGGCAGAGGCCGCGTTCATGGCCGGCTACCTGTCGGCCGGCTACTCGAAGACCGGCAAGGTCGGCACCTTCGGCGGCATGGAGTTCCCGACCGTGACCATCTTCATGGACGGCTTCAAGCAGGGCGTGGACTACTTCAACAAGGAGAACTCCAAGAGCGTCGCGGTCGTGGGCTGGGACGGCAAGACCGGCTCGTTCACCGGTGGCTTCGAGGCCAACCAGGACGCCAAGACCGTGGCGACCAACATCATCGACCAGGGCGTCGACGTGCTGTTCCCGGTCGGCGGCCCGATCTACCAGTCCGGCCTGCAGGCCATCAAGGACTCCGGCAAGGACATCGCCCTCATCGGCGCCGACGCCGACCTCTTCGTCACGGACCCGACCACGGACGACTACGTCCTGACCTCGGTCATGAAGGAGATGGACACGTCCACCTACGAGGCCGTGATGGCCGCGTCGGAGGGCAAGTTCAGCGGCGAGCCGTACATCGGCACCCTCGAGAACAAGGGCGTCGGCATCGCGCCGCTGCACAACTTCGAGAGCAAGGTCGACCCGGCCCTCGTCAAGAAGGTCGACGAGATCAAGCAGGGAATCATCGACGGCAAGATCACCGTCAAGTCCTACCTCGACTGAGCGAGGATTCTGCAGCGGGGAGGTCGTACTCCGGCCTCCCCGCTGTCGTCTGCCCGGCGACCCTGGGACGGACCGAAAGTCACGAATAGGATCGGACATATGAAGCTCGAGCTGCGCGGCATAACGAAGAGGTTCGGCGCACTGACTGCCAACGACCACATCGATCTGGTGGTGAACCCCGGCGAGATCCACTCCCTGCTGGGTGAGAACGGCGCAGGCAAGTCCACGCTGATGAATGTGCTCTACGGGCTGTACCAGGCCGATGAGGGAGAGATCCTCATCGACGACGTGGTTCAGCACTTCGACGGGCCCGGCGATGCCATGAACGCGGGGATCGGCATGGTGCACCAGCACTTCATGCTGGTGCCGGTGTTCACCGTGGCGGAGAACGTCATGCTCGGCCACGAGAAGACGTCCTTCGGAGGCAGGCTGGATCTGGCGGCCGCCCGCCGTCAGGTGAAGGAGATCTCCGATCGCTTCGGTTTCGACGTGGACCCGGATGCCGTCGTCGAGGACCTCCCCGTCGGCGTGCAGCAGCGCGTGGAGATCATCAAGGCGCTCTCGCGCGACGCCAGTATCCTCGTCTTCGACGAGCCGACCGCCGTCCTGACCCCGCAGGAGACCGACGAGCTGATGGCCACCATGCGCCGGCTCAAGGAGCAGGGCACCGCGATCGTCTTCATCACCCACAAGCTGCGCGAGGTGCGCGAGGTCGCAGACCGCATCACCGTGATCCGGCTCGGCAAGGTCGTCGGCGAGGCCGAGCCCACGGCCTCGAACACCGAGCTCGCCTCGCTGATGGTGGGCCGCGCCGTCGAGCTGACCGTGCACAAGGGCCTGCCGAACGTGCAGCAGAACGGACTGGTCGTCGAGGGCCTCACCGTCACGGACGCCGTCGGCACGGTGCTCGTCGACGACGCGTCCTTCGAGGTGCACGGCGGCGAGGTGCTCGCCATCGCCGGCGTGCAGGGCAACGGCCAGACCGAGCTCACCGAGGCGCTGATGGGCCTGCAGGAGAAGGTCCGAGGCAGCATCCGTCTGAACGGCCAGGAGCTGGTGGGCCGCAGCGTGCGGCACATCCTCGACGCAGGCGTGGGCTTCGTCCCCGAGGACCGCGGTGTGGACGGCCTGGTCAAGGAGTTCTCCATCGCCGAGAACCTCATGCTGGACCGCTCCAACGGCGCACCGTTCGTGAAGGCCGGCGCGCTGCAGCTGGGGCTGCTGGACCAGTTCGCGCGCGAGAAGATCGCCGAGTTCGACATCCGCACCCAGGGGCCGACGCAGCCGGCCGGCCGCCTCTCCGGCGGCAACCAGCAGAAGGTCGTGCTGGCCCGTGAGCTCAGCCGCGACCTGTCGCTGTTCGTGGCGGCGCAGCCCACCCGCGGTGTGGACGTCGGCTCGATCGAGTTCATCCACAAGCGGGTCATCGAGACGCGGGACGCCGGTGTGCCGGTGATCGTGATCTCCACCGAGCTCGACGAGGTCACCGCGCTCGCCGACCGGATCCTGGTGATGTACCGCGGCAGGATCGTCGGAATCGTGCCCGGCGACACCCCGCGCGAGCAGCTGGGCCTGATGATGGCCGGCGCCGTGAACGAAGGAGCCCAGGCATGACCGCCGCCCAGACGCAGACCCCTGCGCCCGAGAAGGAGACCGGCGCGCCCGGCCCCTCCCGCTGGCGCGAGGCGTTCACCCGCATCGCGACGGGCAACGCACTCGTGTCGGTGCTCGCGGTGATCGCCTCGATCATCGTCGGCTCGATCATGATCGCCGCGACCGATCCCGACGTGCAGGCCGCCGCAGGATACTTCTTCCAGCGCCCGACCGACACGCTCGGCGCGATCGGCAGCTCGGTCGGCGGCGCCTACGCGGCGCTGTTCCGCGGCGCCGTCTACAACTTCAACGCCACGTCGTTCGCCATCGGCATCAGGCCGTTCACCGAGACGCTCAAGTTCGCGACCCCGCTGATCGCGGCGGGACTCGGCGTGGGACTGGCGTTCCGCGCCGGCCTGTTCAACATCGGCGGTCAGGGGCAGATGCTCATGGCGGCCGCCGCCGCGGGCTACATCGCCACGACCTGGGACCTGCCCTTCCCGCTGCACATGATCGCCGCGCTGGTCGCCGGCATCATCGCCGGTGCGATCTGGGGCGGCATCGCCGGCTTCCTGAAGGCCCGCACCGGTGCGCACGAGGTGATCGTGACGATCATGCTCAACCACATCGCGTTCTACCTGCTGGCATGGATGCTGGCCACACAGGGCGTCCTGCAGGCGCCGGGCTCGAGCAACCCGAAGACCGCGCCCATGGCCGACACCGCCGTCCTCCCGCAGATCCTCGGACCGATGTACAAGCTGCACCTCGGCTTCCTGCTGGCGCTGGTCGCCGTGGCCATCACCTGGTGGATCCTGGAGCGCTCCAGCCTCGGCTTCCGCTTCCGCGCCGTGGGGGAGAACCCTGCCGCGGCCCGCACCGCGGGCATCTCGGTGGGTCGGATGTACTTCGTCGTCATGATCATCGGCGGCGGCCTGGTCGGGCTCGCCGGCGTCAGCCAGGCACTGGGTACCGAGCCCAACGGCTTCGGCGGCGGCATCGATGCCGGCATCGGCTTCGATGCGATCACCGTCGCGCTGCTGGGGCGCTCGCGCCCGATCGGCATCCTGTTCGCCGGACTGCTGTTCGGCGCGTTCAAGACCGGCGGCTTCACGATGCAGGCCTCACAGGGCGTGCCCATCGAGATCGTCCTGGTCGTGCAGTCCCTGATCGTGCTGTTCATCGCCGCGCCGCCGCTGGTACGTGCGATGTTCGGCGTCCCGCAGCCCGGGCAGGCGCCTCGTCGAGTGCGCCGCGCCGCGAAGAAGGAGGTGGCCGCGTGAGCGTCCAGACCCTCGAGGCGGAGCCCCGCACCGTCACCGTCGTCTCCTGGAAGACGCCGATCATCCTGTCGGTCGTCGTCGTGCTGGTGGCGCTGCTGCCACTGCTGGCGCCGCGCAAGGGGGACGCCACCTTCCGGTTCGCCGGCGGCAACGAGATCCTCGCCATTCCCGATCTCAGCCTGCCAGGCACCGCGACCGCCTGGGTCGGTGTCGTGATCGCCGCCGTGATCGCCTTGCTGGCGGTGATGCGCGCCCTGCAGCACCGCACGCTGCCGCTGTGGCTGGTCGCGGTGTACGCCGCCGCTCTGATCTTCGGATTCCTGGCCTGGGCAGCCGCCGGCAGCGAGGGCACCCTGCCGATGATCAGCCTGCTCAGCGGTGCGCTGGCGCTGGCGACCCCCCTGATCTTCGGCGCCCTGGGCGGCGTGATCGGCGAGCGCGCCGGCGTCGTGAACATCGCCATCGAGGCCCAGCTGCTGGCGGGCGCGTTCTGCGCGGCCATCGTCGCCTCCGTGACGGGCACGCCGTGGGCGGGCCTGATCGCGGCCATGGTCGCCGGCGTGCTGGTGGCGCTGGTGCTGGGCATCTTCTCGATCACGTACTACGTCGACCAGGTCATCGTCGGCGTCGTGCTGAACGTGCTGGTCATCGGCATCACCAGCTTCCTGTTCCGGCAGGTGCTGGCGCCCGATCAGGCGACGCTGAACACCGTCGAGCCGTTCAAGCGGCTCGCCATCCCGCTGCTCAGCCAGATCCCGGTGCTGGGCCCGATCCTGTTCCGGCAGACCATCATCGTGTACTTGATGTACATCATCGTGTTCGTGGTCTGGTACGGCATGTACCGCACCCGCTGGGGGCTGCGCATGCGCGCGGTCGGCGAGCACCCGCAGGCCGCCGACACCGTCGGCATCAACGTCGCCCGCACCCGCTACATGAACGTGCTCATCGCCGGAGCCATCGCGGGCATGGGCGGTGCGTTCTACACGCTGGTGTCGGTGCCGCGGTTCAACCCCGAGATGACCGCCGGTGCGGGCTTCATCGCCCTGGCCGCGGTGATCTTCGGAAAGTGGGATCCGATCAAGGCGACTCTGGCCGCCCTGCTGTTCGGCTTCGCCACCAACCTGCAGAGCGTGCTGAGCGTGATCGGCTCCCCGGTGCCGAGCCAGTTCATGCTGATGCTGCCGTACATCGTGACGATCTTCGCCGTCGCCGGCCTGGTCGGGCGCTCCCGCCCACCGGCAGAGGACGGCGTGCCGTACATCAAGTCCTGACGGCTCGCCGCACATCACATCCAAGAGGAGCTGAACCGAGCAATGACCGACATCGACTGGGACGACCTGCGACAGGTCGCGACCGACGCGATGACGAAGGCGTACGCGCCGTACTCCCGCTACCGGGTGGGGGCTGCGGCTCTCGTGGACGACGGGCGCGTGATCGCCGGCTGCAACGTGGAGAACGCCTCGTACGGCGTCACGCTGTGCGCGGAGTGCACGCTGGTCGGCGAGCTGCATATGTCGGGCGGCGGCCGGCTGGTGGCGTTCGTGTGCGTCAACGGCGAAGGGGAGACCATCATGCCGTGCGGCCGGTGCCGCCAGCTGCTGTTCGAGCACTCCAGCCCGGAGATGCTGCTGGAGACCGTCTCCGGCATCCGCACCATCGATGAGGTCCTGCCGGACGCGTTCGGCCCGCGAGACCTGGAGGCAGCAAGATGAGCGTCGAGCCGTTCGATGCCGTCGATGTCATCCGCACCAAGCGCGACGGCGGCGCGGTCGCCGAAGCGCCGTTGCGCTGGATGATCGACGCGTACACCCGTGGTTACGTGTCGGATGCTCAGATGGCGTCCTTCGCGATGGCCGTGCTGCAGCGCGGCATGGACCGCGACGAGATCCGCGTGATGACCGACGCGATGATCGCGACGGGGGAGCGGATGAGCTTCGCCGCGCTGGGCAAGCGCACGGTCGACAAGCACTCCACCGGGGGTGTGGGCGACAAGATCACCCTGCCGCTGGCGCCGCTGGTGGCATCCTTCGGCGTGGCCGTACCGCAGCTGAGCGGCCGGGGCCTGGGCCACACCGGCGGCACGCTGGACAAGCTGGAGTCCATCCCCGGTTGGCGCGCGGCGCTGAGCAACGAGGAGATGTTCGCGCAGATGCAGGGAGATGTCGGCGCGGTCATCTGCGCCGCAGGTTCCGGTCTGGCGCCCGCCGACAAGAAGCTGTACGCGCTGCGCGATGTCACCGGCACCGTGGAGGCCATCCCGCTGATCGCCTCCAGCATCATGTCGAAGAAGATAGCCGAGGGCACCGACGCCCTGGTACTGGACGTGAAATTCGGCAACGGCGCGTTCATGCAGGACATCGACCGGGCCCGCGAGCTCGCGCGCACCATGGTGGCACTCGGCACCGACTCCGGCGTGGCCACCACCGCGCTGCTGACCGACATGAACGTGCCGCTGGGTCTGGCCATCGGCAACGCCAACGAGGTCCGCGAATCCGTCGAGATCCTCGCCGGCGGCGGCCCCGCCGACGTGCGGGAGCTGACTCTCGCCCTCGCCCGCGAGATGCTCGCGCTGGCCGGACAGCCGGATGCCGATGTGGAGAAGGCACTCGACGACGGTCGCGCGATGGACTCGTGGAAGGCGATGATCCGCGCGCAGGATGGGGATCCGGATGCCGCGCTGCCCGCTCCGCGCGAGACGCACATCGTCCGCTCTGCCGTCGACGGCGTCGTGACCCGCATGGACGCGCTGCCGTTCGGCGTCGCCGCCTGGCGTCTGGGTGCCGGGCGTGCGCGCGCCGAGGATCCGGTGATCCACGCCGCGGGCATCGACCTGGCCGTCAAGCCCGGTGACAGGGTGAGCGCCGGCCAGCCGTTGTTCACGCTGGCTGCGGATGACGACGCGCGCTTCGCGCGTGCGCTGCAGGCGCTGGACGGCGCGTACGAGGTCGGCCAGGACGCACCGGCCGCCGCCCCCATCGTGCGCGAGCGCATCACCGCCTGAGCGGTCACCACACACCACCGGAGGATTCCATGGCCATCGACCATAACGGCGACATGAAGGTGCAGGGTCTCTCGCTGCGTGCACTGCCGAAGGTCTCGCTGCACGACCATCTCGACGGCGCGGTGCGGCCCGAGACGATCATCGACCTCGCGGGTGCGGCTGGCATCGAGACCCCCGCGAAGGACGCCGCGGGGCTGCGTCGCTGGTTCGCGCAGCAGTGCGGCGCTGGCTCGCTGCCCGCCTATCTGAAGACCTTCGAGCTGGTGGCCGCGGTCACGCAGACCGAAGCCGCGCTCACCCGCATCGCACGCGAGTACGTGGCTGATCTCGCGGCCGACGGCGTGATCTACGGCGAGGTGCGCTGGGCTCCCGAGCAGCACACCGTCGGCGGGCTGAGCCCGAACCGGGCCGTCGCCGCCGTCCAGCGGGGTCTCGAGGAGGGCGAGGAGGAGGCCGAGGCCGCCGGACGCAGCATCCGCATCTCTCAGATCCTCTCCGCCATGCGCCAGGGCGATCGTTCTCTTGAGATCGCCCGACTCGCCGTCGCGAACCGCGAGCACGGCGTGGTCGCGTTCGACATCGCCGGACCCGAGGACGGCTTCCCGGCTTCGCGTCACCGCGAGGCGTTCGACTACCTGGCATCCGAATTCCTGCCGGTCACCGTGCACGCCGGCGAGGGGGCCGGCTCGGCATCCATCCGCTCCGCGCTGATCGACGGACGTGCACTGCGGCTCGGTCACGGTGTGCGCATCGCCGAAGACCTGCAGGTGATCGAGCGCGAGGGCGACGACGTGCAGGTGCAGTTCGGCGACCTGGCGCGCTGGGTGCGCGACCGGGAGATCCCCCTGGAGCTCTCGCCGTCCTCGAACCTGCAGACCGGTGCGATCGCGCAGTGGGGTGACGAGGCGGCCGATCACCCGTTCGACCTGTTGTACCAGCTGGGCTTCGCAGTCACGGTGAACACCGATAACCGCACCATGAGCGCCACCACGCTCACTCGTGAGCTCGGGCTGCTGGTCGACGCGTTCGAGTACGATCTCGACGACCTGGAGGTGTTCCAGTTCAACGCCGCCTCGGCGGCCTTCCTCCCCGTCGAGGAGCGTGAGGAACTGGTCGAGATGATCGCCGAGGGCTTCGAACGGTGAGCACCGCGTGAGCTCGGTCTTCATTGCGGGGCCCGCGTCGTGGAACACGCTGGTCGTGCTGGATCGCCTGCCCGAACCCGTGCCGCACATGCAGTTCGCGGAGGACACCTGGGAGACGATCGGGGGCACCAGCGCGGGCAAGGCGCTCAGCCTCACCGCGCTCGGACGCGACGTGCGACTGTACGCGGCGACGGCGACGGATGCGGCCGGACTGCGTGTGCGCGATGCGCTGGCGCAGGCCGGAGTCCCTGCGCGCTGGGCGGACTCGCCGACGACCGAGCGGCATCTGAATCTCATGACCCGCGCCGGTGGGCGCGTGTCGCTGTACCTGTCGAACGCCACGGTCGCGGAGGGGGCGGGGGGCACCGACGACACGGTGCTGGAGGCGGAGATGTCTGCGGCCGACGCGCTCGTGCTCGACCTCGCCGCTGAACCTCGCCGACTGCTCCCGATCGCGCAGCGCACCGGACGGCCGATCTGGGTCGACGTGCACGACTACGACGGCGTCGCGGACTTCCACGCGCCCTTCCTCGCTGCGGCGGATGCGGTGTTCTGCAACGCTGATCGACTGGACGATCCGGTCGCCTTCCTGCGCTCGCGCATCGACAGCGGTGCCGGTCTCGCGGTGTGCACCCTGGGTGCGGAGGGCGCACTCGCGGTCGATGCGTCCGGGGATGTGCACCGGGTCGCGGCCGTTCCCGTCGACGTCGTCGACACGAACGGCGCCGGCGACGCCTTCCTATCGGGCGTGCTCGACGCCACCCTGCGCGGTGCCGCGGTGCCCGAGGCTCTCCACGCAGGGGCGCGCGCGGCCGCCGGCGTGCTGACCAGCCGGCACCTGCATCCGCTGCTGGACGCCGTGCTCGGCTGATCCCGGCCTCAGACGAACAGCGACGCCACCGCCCGCCCCAGCACGACGATCGCGCCCGCCCAGGCGCACAGCAGCATCACGCGCCGGGCCAGCGGGAGTGGCACCCGTCGCGCGGCGAACGCGCCGAGGATCATGCCGCACGCCGTGCACGCGACGAGGACGGCCAGGTCGGCGGCGGCGATGGTCGGCAGCCCGCGCAGCGCGACCGACACCGCCCCGTAGCCGAGGAAGACGATCTGCGCGCTCGCGGCGAAGCGCCGCTGCGGCCAGTCGTCGCCCAGGGCGAAGGATGCCAGCGCGGGGCCGGATAACCCGCTGGAGGCATGCATGAAACCTGCCAGAGCGCCCGCGCCGATCGCGCCAGGACGCCCCCGCACATGCCGGGCGACGCGGCCGAGCCACTGCGCGCTGAGGCTCAGGACGCCCATCGCGCCGATGAGGAACAGCAGGGCGGTCTGCGGCAGCACGGCCGCAGTCAGCGCGCCGAGCGGAGCAGCGGCCAGTCCGGCGCCCAGCAGCCAGAGCGTACGCGGCCAGTCGACGTCGCGCCACGCGCTGGGCACGGCGAACAGCGAGGCGATGATCGCGAGCAGCACCGCCACGGTCACGCCCCGCACGGGGCCGTAGGCGATGACGATGGGACCGATCAGCACCAGCACGAAGGCGAGGCCTGTGACGCGCTGGACGACGGCGGCGACGATCGTGACGGCCGCGATGAGGACGAGCATGGGACTCCTGGGGGCGATCCGGCGGCCGGGCCGCCCCCAGCGAGCTTAAAGGCAGGAGAGCCTAGAGCGAACCGGCGACTTCCGCGGCGCGGGCGGTGAACGCGTCGCGCACGGGCGGGAACAGCGGATGCTGCGCCTCCAGCCCCGTGACCTCCGCGGCCAGGGCCGCGGGATCTTCCGTGCGCAGGCGCTTCTGCAGTTCGACGGACTGCTCGTCCGCGGGGTCGTCGAAGGCGAGCGCGGCGCCGACCGCGACCAGCAGTGCCTGCACGCTCAGGCCGCTCTCGGCAGCCTCGGCTGCCGGGCCGATGAAGCGCTCGTGCCGGGACAGCTTCCGCAGCGGCTGACGCCCCACCCGCCACACCGTGTCCGGCAGCGCCGGGTTCGCGAAGCGGCGCAGGATCGTCGCGCGATACTCGGCGAGCTCCTGCGGGTCCAGGCCGTGCTTGGCGGCCAGCAGCGCTGACGTCTCCGCGAGAGCCGCGGCCACCTGAGCGGCGATCGCCTCGTCGGCAAGGGCATCGGAGATGCGCTGGATGCCGGCCTGTGCGCCGAGGTACGCCGTGGTGGCGTGCCCCGTGTTGACCGTGAACAGCTTGCGCTCGATGTACGGCGCCAGGTCGTCCACGAAGTGCGCGCCCGGGATGTTCGGCGGGTTCTCGCCGAACGGTCCGCGCTCGATCGCCCATTCGAAGAACGGCTCGACCGTGACGTCGATGCCGCCTCCTTCGGGCTGACCGGGCACGATCCGGTCCACGGCGGTGTTGGCGAACACCGCCCGGCCGGCGAGGACTCCCCACTCCTCGCCGGCGCGCGCGATGATCTCCTGCTTCAGCAGGTCGGTGGCGCCGATCGCGTTCTCGCACGCCATGACCTGCAGCGGCGCGGCCGCGGGGTCACGCCGGCGCAGCGCGTCGACGATCGGTGCGGCGACGAAGCGCAGCACCGTGGGGCCGACCGCGGTGGTCACGACATCGGCATCCGCGATCTCGGCGATCAGACCCTCGGGGTCCTCGGCGCTGTTGATCGCACGGAAACCGGTGACTCTCGTGTCGGTCCCGCCGTCGCCCACCTCGTGCACCGTGTACGAGTCGGACGCGTTGATCGCGTCGACCAGCCCGGCCGCGACGTCGGAGAACACCAGTTCATAACCGCCCTGGTGCAGCAGCAGTCCGACGAAGCCGCGCCCGATGTTGCCGGCGCCGAAGTGGACGGCCCTCATGACTCGTTCACCGCCGAGAGCATCGCGAACAGCTCCTCGGGCGTGGCCGCGGCGTTGAGCCTGGCCACGTCGTCCTCGTCGGAGAACAGTTCGGCGATGCTGGAGAGGATCTGCAGGTGTGCGCCGTCCTTGCCGGCGATGCCGATCACGAACGTGGCGCGGTCGCCGTCCCAGTCCACTCCGCCGTCGTAACGCACCACGCTCAGCGCGGAGTCGAGCACGGCGTCCTTGGCGTCGTTGGTGCCGTGCGGGATGGCCAGGCCGTTGCCCATGAACGTGGACGCCGAGGCCTCGCGGTCGTGCATGGCCTGCAGGTAGTCGCCCGTCACGGCGCCGGCTGCCACCAGGGCGTCGGCGGCCTCCTTCAGGGCCTCATCGCGGGTGGCGGATCCGGCGTGGATGCGTACCCGGTCGGGGGTGAGGATGGCGGATGCCGGCTGCGCGGCCGGCGCGGCCGGGGCGGCCTCCGCCGTCGGCTGAGCGCCGCTCTGCTGCGTCTCGAGCATGCTCACGACCTCGTCGTAGACCGGTGAGTTCATGAAGTTGTCGACGGAGAGGTGCTCGGATGCCGGTGACTTGGACTTCGCGCGGTCGGTGAGCTGCTGCTGCGTGATGATCAGGTCGGCCGTGCCGTCGAGATTCGCGATGGCGGCGTTGGTGACCTTCACCCCTTCGATACCGGCCTTCTTGATCTTGTTGCGCAGCACGCTGGCGCCCATGGCCGAGGAGCCCATGCCCGCGTCGCAGGCGAACACGATGGTCTCGATCGGTCGGGTGAGCGTCGCGGTCGCGGTGCCGCCGCCGAGGGAGCCCAGAACACTGGACTTCTTGCCCTTGTTGGCCTCGGTCTGCGCGATGGCCGAGCCGAAGGCGTCCGAACCGGCCGCCTCTGCCGCCAGATCCCGCTTGCGCGAGGCGCGCAGCATGACGCCGGCGATGAGGAACGTGACGGTCGCCGCCAGCGCCACCGACAGGTAGACCACCAGCAGGTTGCCGACGCCGCCGCCGACAGCCGCGGCCGTCACGGCGATGATGCTGCCGGGCGCCGCGGGGAAGCCCAGGCCGCCGCCGAGCACCATGTTGGTCGCCACGCCGGTGGCACCACCGGCCATCAGCGCGAGGATCGTGGCGGGCTTGGCGAGCGCGTACGGGAAGTAGATCTCGTGGATGCCGCCGAAGAACTGGATGATGATCGCACCGGGTGCCGACGACTTCGCCGCGCCCACGCCGAAGAACGTGAAGGCCAGCAGCAGACCCAGGCCGGGGCCGGGGTTGGCCTCGATGAGGAACAGGATCGACTTGCCGACCTGCGTGGCCTGCTCGATGCCGAGCGGGGTGAACACGCCGTGGTTGATGGCGTTGTTCAGGAAGAGCACCTTGGCGGGCTCGACGATGATCGACAGCACCGGCAGCAGGTGCAGCGACACGAGCCAGGCGACGATCGCGCCGAGCACGTTGCTGATGCCGAGCATGACGGGGCCGAAGGCGAAGAAGCCGACGATCGCGAGGAGCATCCCGAGGATGCCGGCGGAGAAGTTGTTCACCAGCATCTCGAAGCCGGGCTTGATCTTGCCTTCCCAGAGCTTGTCCATCTGCTTGGTGACCCAGGCGGCGATCGGGCCCATGATCATGGCGCCGAGGAACATCGGGATGTCGGTGCCCAGGATGACGCCCATGGTCGCGATGGTGGCGACCACGCCGCCCCGCTCGCTGTAGACCATGCGCCCTGCGGTGTTGGCGATCAGCAGTGGGAGCAGGTAGGTGATCATCGGGCCGACCAGACCCACGTATCCGGCGAAGGTGCCGTCGGTGCCCTGCGTGAGCGCGGTCATGGCGCCGTGCCAGCCGATGTCGGCGGAGTTGCCGCCGCCGCCGAGGATCTCGGCGACCGGAGCCCAGTGCCACTTGAACGGGCTGTCGGCGCCGAAGAAGCCCGCCGGGATGAACAGCATGGTGATGAAGCCCCATGCGATGAACGCGGCGATGTTCGGCATGATCATGCCGGACAGGAACGTGCCGAAGCGCTGCACGGCGATGCGCGCGCCTCCGGGCTTGTGGGGTGACGACGTCGTCATTGTCTTCTCTTTCCTGGTGTGAAGGGAGGGTGTTCGGGTTCAGAGGGCCGCTGCGGCCTGGGCGGCCTCGCGAGCGGTTGCGGCATCGTCCGCCTCGAGTGCTGCGGCGGCGATGCGACGGGCATCCTCGAGGGTGTGCTGCGCGATGGAGCGGCGCACGTCGGCGAGGGCCGACGGCGCCATGGACAGGCTCGTCGCGCCCAGTCCCACCAGCACGACCGCCAGCAGCGGGTCGGCGGCGGCCTCGCCGCAGATGCCGACGGGCTTGCCGAGGGATGCTCCGGCGGTGCCGACCTCGCGCACCAGGCGCAGCACGGCGGGATGCCAGGGGTCCTGGAACGACGCCACCGAGCCCAGCAGGCGGTCGGCGGCCATCGTGTACTGGGTGAGGTCGTTCGTGCCGATCGAGGCGAAGTCGGCGTGCGCGAGCACGCGGTCGGCCAGGAGTGCGCTGGCCGGCACCTCCACCATGACACCGGCGGTCTTCAACCCGTACTCCTTCGCCAGGGCGGTGAAGTACGCGGTCTCCTCGACGGTGGTCACCATCGGCGCCATCACCCACAGGTCGGCGGAGGTTTCGGCATCCGCCTCGGCCAGGGCCGTGAGCTGCTCGCGCAGGATGTCCTCGCTGGCGCGCAGCGCGCGCAGGCCGCGCAGGCCCAGCGCGGGGTTCTCCTCGTGCGCGTCGTTGAGGAACGCCAGCGGCTTGTCGGCGCCGGCGTCCAGCAGCCGCACCACGACCTTCTTGCCCTCGAACGCGCTCAGCAGCTCGATGTACGCGGTGCGCTGCTCGGCGATGGTGGGCGCCTGCGAGGCGCCGAGGAACAGGAACTCGGTGCGGAACAGGCCGACGCCCTCCGCCCCGCGCGCCACCGCGTCCGCGGCGTCGGCCGGCTTGCCGAGGTTGGCCAGCAGGCTCACCGGGGTGCCGTCCGCGAGGGCCCCGGGGCCTGCGGGCGAGGCATCGTCCGCGGCGCGCGCGGCGATGCGCTCGGCGGCCGAGGCGAGCTCTTCGGCGGTGGGCGCGTCGTTGACGGTTCCGGCGGCGGCATCGACGATGACCGTCGTGCCGTCGGCGAGGGAGTCCGCATCCGCCGCGCCCACGACCGCGACGATGCCCTTCTCACGGGCCAGGATGGCCGTGTGGGAGGTGGGCCCGCCGTCGGAGGTGATCAGCGCCAGCACCTGGTCCAGCTTGAGCAGCGCGGTGTCGGCGGGAGCGAGGTCGCGGGCGACCAGCACGAACGGATGCCCGGGGTCGGGCACCCCGGGGGCTGCCACTCCCTGCAGGCGGGCCAGCACGCGCTGGGCGATGTCCTCCAGATCGGCGGCGCGCTCGCCGAGGTAGCCGCCGACGGCCTCGAGGGTCGCGCGGAAGCCGGCGAACGCGTCGTGCACGGCCCATTCGGCGGTGGCGCCCTGGTCGATGCGCTCATCGACCTCGTCGGTCAGCGTGGGGTCCTCGGCGATCATGGCCTGCGCCTCGAGCACGTCCTTCGCCGCGCCGCCGGTGGCATCCGCACGCTGCTGGAGGTCGGCCGCCACGGCGGTCATCGCCTCGCGGGCGCGCTCACGCTCGGCATCCGCTCCGACGGCGCTCGGTTCGTCGGTCGGCTCGGGCAGTGCGGGCGCCATCCGCACGACGGGACCGGAGGCGATGCCCTGGCCGATGCCGACGCCGCGCAGGATGCTCATGCCGCCTCGTCGTGATCGGTGGTGAGCACCTCGACGAGGGCGTCCAGCACAGCCTCGGCGTTCTCGCCCTCGGCGCTCAGCACGACGTGGTCGCCGAAGTCGATGCCCAGGGCCACCACGGCCAGGATGCTGGCGGCATTGACGGCCTTGCCGGAGTCCTTGGCGATGGTGACGGGGATGCCCGACTCCTTGGCCGCCTGCGCGAACAGCTTGGCGGGGCGGGCGTGCAGCCCGTGCGAGGATCCGACGCGAACCGTGCGGGTGATGGCGGTCATGATGTTTCCTTCCGGTCGTGCGACGCGGTCATCGCGTCGCGGACGAGGCGCAGCGTGCGGCTGCCGTCGATGTCCGTGAATGCGTCGTCGGGGAGGACGACGACGGGGAGGCCGGTGGCGGTGCGGATGCTGTCGGCGCGGCCCTGCAGGTGCGGTCCCACGAGCACCAGGTCGACGCCCACGGCGGCCAGTGCGGTGCTCTCGGTGCCGGCGGAGGTCTCCCAGGCCAGCCCCTCGGCCGCGGCGGCCCGCGCGAGCCTGCCGGCGACGAACGTGCTGGAGGCGCCTGCCCCGCACACGATGAGAATCCGCATCGATCTCCCTTTCCACACTCAGTGTCGCCGCGACTCACAGCGTTCTTCCAGCAAGCTTGTTTCCGCCCCTGCGGAACACGGCTTTCCGCCCCGCCGCCCCGAGGCGCCTGGCATCATGGATGGGCGGGGTCGTCGACGAGGAAGGCGGACGGATGTCGCGTCAGCGTCAGGATCAGCTGCTCTCGGTGCTCCGCAGGCAGGACTCGTGGGCGACGGCGGCGAGCCTGGCGGATCGTCTGGGCGTCACGCCGCGCAGCATCCGCTCGTATGTCGCCGCGCTCAACGCGCGCGTGGACGGCGGCGAGGTCGTGGAATCGGGCCCCGCCGGGTACCGGGCCGGTGCGCACGCCGCCGAGGCCTCCCGCACGCCGGACGCGCACGGCACGCCGCGCGCCCGGCTGCACACGCTGATCCGCACGCTCGTGGACGAGACCGACGGCATCGACGTGTACGACGCGGCGCTGGAGATGCACGTCAGCGAGACCACGCTGGAGAACGATCTGGTGCGCGTGCGCGCCCTCCTCGACGACAGCAGGGTCGCGCTGGAGCGGGAACGGGACCGGGTGCGGCTGCGCGGCGACGAGCAGTCGCTACGACGACTGCTGTCGCGGCTCGCGCAGGACGAGATGGATGCCGGACCGCTGCGCGCCGACGCGCTGCAGCGTGCGCTCGCGCCGGAGACGGTGCCCGCCGGCGAGGTCGCCCCGTTCAAGGCCGCGCTGGTGCGGGAGCTGGGCGAACTGGGCTACTACGTCAACGAGCTGGCCATCAGCGACGTGCTGCTGCACATCACCATCGCCGCCGAGCGTGTCGCGGTCGGACGGGCGCTGGAGGCCGGTGCGCGGATCCCCGACGACGCGATGGCCGCGGTGTCGACGGTCATCGCACGGCTCACCAGGAGCCACTTCGGCGTCGTGCTCGGGCAGGGCGACAGCGATCACCTCGCGAACCTCGTGCTGACCCGCGTGGTCACGCCCGGCGAGACGCGGCGTGAGACGGCACCGCACCCCTCTGACCCCGACGTGGAGCGGGCCGTGCGCGCCGAGGTGGAGCAGGCGGCCCGCGACTACCAGGTGGATCTCGTCGACGACGCGTTCATCGTGCGGCTCTCGCTGCACGTGCAGAACCTGCTGCGGCGCTCCGAGGAGCATGCCTGGACGCGCAATCCGCTCACGCAGTCGCTGAAGTCCTCGTATCCGATGATCTTCGATGTCGCGGTGTCCATCGCCAGCGGGCTGCACGACCGGCTGGGTGTGCCGCTGCAGGAGGACGAGATCGCGTACATCGCCATGCACGTCGGCGGCAGACTCGAGCGCAGCAGGGCGGCGGATGCCATCCTCACCGCCACGATCGTGTGCCCCGGCTACCGCGAACTGCAGGAACTGCTGCACGCCAGCGTGGACCGGTCGCTCGGCAGCCTCATCGAGGTGGTGCGGGTGGACACCAGCGTGGACCCGGACTGGTCCGCCATCGACACCGACCTGGTGCTGTCCACGATCCCCGCCGGTCGCTCGGACGAGCGGATCGTGTCCATCACGCCGTTCCTCGCCGGGGCCGACATCGAACGGGTGCAGCAGGCCGCCGCCCGCATCCGCCGCTCACGGCGCCTGCAGCGCCTGCGCGCCGAGCTCGCCCGCTACTTCTCCGCCGACGCCTTCCTCGTCCCGGTCCCCGACGAGGGCGAGGAGCAGATCATCCGCCGACTGGGCGGCCTGCTGGTCGCGACCGGGCTCATCGGCGAGGACTACGTCGAGAACACGATCGCACGGGAGCGGATGTCGTCGACGGCGTTCACGGATGCCCTGGCCGTGCCGCATGCGATGCAGATGACCGCCCAGCGCACGGCCATCGCCATCGGCATCGCCGACGGATCGGTGGCCTGGGGGAGCGGGCGCGTGCAGGTGGTCGCGCTCGCCGCTTTCAGCGAGAGCGACCGCGATGCCTTCCAGACCGTGTTCGAGCAGCTCGTGGAGGTGTTCAGCGAGCGCGAGAGCGTGCAGCGCATCGTGCGCAGGTCGGGCGACTTCGACGCCTTCCTCGACGAGCTGGTCGCCGTCATCGACGGCTGACCGCGCTCACTGCGGGCGCAGCACGGCCTCCAGCGCGTCCAGCAGGGCCGGGGCCCCGGCGGAGTCGGCGACCTCCAGTGTCACCTCGTCGCCGGCGACGATCGCCAGGTCCATCACGGCCAGCACGCTGGTCAGCTCCGCCGTGCCGCCGAGTGCGGTCAGGCGCACCGGAGACCCGTGGGCCTGCGCCAGGCGGGCCAGCTCGGCGACGGGACGCGCGTGCGCCCCGTCGTCCACGCCGACCGTGACCCGCCTGCGCAGCATGGTCATCTCCGCTCGGCCAGGAGCTCGCGCACCGCGGCCTCCAGCTCCGCGACGGCGGTGCCGGCCTCGGCCGCGGAGTCCGCGCGCACGTCGATGTAGACCTTCAGCTTCGGCTCGGTGCCGCTGGGACGGATCACGACGCGCGATCCGTCGGCCAGCCGGTACCGCAGCACGTCGCCCGACGGCATTCCGCCTGCTGCACGGGACAGGTCGTCGACCGTCGCGACGTGGCGCGTGCCGAAGGATGCCGGCGGCTCGGCCCGCAGCGAGATCATCGTGTTCGCGATGATCGCCAGGTCCTCCACCCGCACGGCCACCTGGCCGCTGGCGTAGTGCCCGATCTCGGCTCCCAGCTCGTCCAGAAGCCCCGCGATCGTGGTGCCGCGCACGCGCGCGTCGGCGGCCATGCCCAGCAGCGCGACTGCTGCGGAGATGCCGTCCTTGTCGCGCACCGTGCCGGGGTTGACGAGGTAGCCCAAGGCCTCCTCGAAGCCGAACACCGCACCGGGGGCTCGCGAGATCCACTTGAAGCCCGTGAGGGTCTCGTGGAAGTCCAGTCCGTACGCCTCGGCGATCGCCCCCAGGCCGGGGGAGGAGACCAGCGAGCAGGCCAGCGAGGCGCCCTCGACCGCGCCGGCCTCCTGGGCGGCCTTCGCGGCGCGCCAGCCCAGCAGCAGTCCCACCTCGTTGCCGGCCAGGCGGCGCCAGCCGCCCTCGACCCCGGCATCCGGGATGGCGATGGCCAGTCGGTCGGCGTCGGGATCGTTGGCGATGATGAACTCGGCGTCCACCGCGCGGGCGCGGGCGAAGGCCAGGTCCATCGCGCCCGGCTCCTCCGGGTTCGGGAACGCCACCGTGCGGAAGGTCGCGTCGGGATCGCGCTGCTCGTCCACCACGCGCGGCGCCGGGTAGCCGGCGGCCTTCACGACCCGCGAGAAGGTCTCCCAGCCCACGCCGTGCATGGCCGTGTAGACCCAGCGCATCTCCTGCACGCCGTACGGCGCGTGCGCGATGGCCGCGGTCGTGGAGACGTAGGCGTCCACGACGTCCTCGTCGGCGATCTCGTAGGCGGTCGAGCGCGGCAGCAGGCTCACATCGCCGGCATCCGCCACGCGCTGGATGTGCGCGGCGATCTCGGCATCCGCCGGCGACACGATCTGCGATCCGCCGTCGGCGCCGCCCAGGTACACCTTGTAGCCGTTGTCGTTCGGCGGGTTGTGGCTGGCGGTGACCATCACTCCGGCATCCGCTCCCAGGTGCCGCACGGCGAACGCCAGCACCGGCGTGGGCAGCAGCCGGGGGAGCAGGATGGCGCGCAGGCCGGCGCCCGCGAACAGCTCGGCGGAGTCCTCGGCGAACTGCCGCGAGTTGCGGCGGCCGTCGTAGCCGATGACGACCGTGGGCGTTCCCTGTGTGCGCTGCAGCAGGTAGCCGGCGAAGCCGGCGGCGGCCTGCGCCACCAGCACCCGGTTCATGCGGTTGCTGCCGGCGCCCAGAGCGCCCCGCAGTCCCGCGGTGCCGAACGCCAGGCGGGTGGCGAACCGGTCGTCGAGGTCGGCCGTGGCCGCGGCGTCGCCGGAGGCCGCACGGGTGATGATGCCGGCCAGCTCGTCGCGCGTGGAGGGATCGGGATCCTGCCGCAGCCAGGCGCGGGCCTGAGCGAGCCGCTCGCTCGACGCGGCGTTCACAGCGCCTCGATCACGCGGGCGAGGAGCGCGGAGATGACCGGCTCGGCCTGCTGGCCGGCCTCGATGACCTCGGCGTGGCTGAGCGGGGTCTTCTGGATGCCTGCGGCGAGGTTGGTGATGAGCGAGAAGCCCAGCACCTCCATGCCGGCCTCGCGAGCGGCGATGGCCTCCAGCGCCGTGGACATGCCGACGATGTGGCCGCCGATGGCCTTCGCCATCTGCACCTCGGCCGGGGTCTCGTAGTGCGGACCGCGGAACTGCGTGTACACGCCCTCGTCGAGGGTGGGGTCGATGGTGCGGGCGAGATCGCGCAGCCGCTGCGAGTACAGGTCGGTGAGGTCGACGAAGGTCGCGCCCTCCAGCGGGGAGTCCGCGGTGAGGTTGATATGGTCGCTGATCAGCACGGGCTGTCCTGGCTTCCAGGTCTCGCGGATGCCGCCGGCGCCGTTGGTGAGCACCATGACCGCAGCTCCCGTCGCGGCGGCGGTGCGCACGCTGTGCACCACGCGGCGCACGCCGTGGCCCTCGTAGTAGTGCGTGCGTGCGCCGATCACGAGCACGTTCCGCCCGGATGCGGTGCGGATGCTGCGCAGCGTGCCGACGTGGCCCTCCAGCGCCGGCTTGGAGAAGCCGGTGACCTCGGTGGCGGGGATCGTCGCGACGGTCTCGCCGATGAGCTCGGCGGCCTTGCCCCAGCCCGAGCCCAGGGTCAGCGCGATGTCGTGATGGTCGACGCCGGTCAGCCGCGCGATGTCCGCAGCGGCCTGGGCGGCGACGTCGGACGGCTTCGCGTCGGCCGCGTCGAGAGGGTGCGTGAGAGTGTCTTGCATGAGTCCACTCTAGGAATGTGCGGGGCGCACTGCCAGTACGGAAGAATGGAGCGCATGTCTCAGACTTCCTTTGCGAACCGGCAGAGTGTGGCCGTCCTCGGTGGCGGCCCCGGCGGATACGAAGCAGCACTCGCCGCCGCGCAACTGGGGGCTGAGGTGACGCTGGTCGAGCGGGTCGGCGTCGGCGGCTCGGCCGTGCTCACCGACGTGGTGCCCTCCAAGAGCCTCATCGCCACGGCGGATGCCGCGGTCGCCATCTCCGAGGCCACCGACCTGGGCGTGCAGTTCTACGCCAAGGGCGCGCACGGCAAGCCGCTGAAGCCCGAGATCGCCATCAACCTCGCCGCCGTCAACAAGCGCCTGCTGGCGCTGGCCGGGCAGCAGTCCGAGGACATGCGCGCCACGCTGCTGGACGCGGGCGTGCGCATCCTCTCCGGCCACGGCCGGCTCGAGGGCCCCAACGCCATCGTCGTGGCCACCGGCCCCGGCGGCACCGACTTCGACCGCGTCGAGGCCGACACCGTCGTGGTGTCGGTGGGCGCCTCGCCGCGCGAGCTGGACTCGGCCAAGCCCGACGGACAGCGCATCCTCACCTGGACGCAGCTGTACGACATGAAGGCGCTTCCCGAGCACCTCATCGTGGTGGGATCCGGCGTCACGGGTGCGGAGTTCGCCTCGGCGTACATGAACCTCGGTGCCAAGGTGACCCTGGTCTCCAGCCGTGAGCAGGTGCTCCCCGGCGAGGACGTCGACGCCGCCCAGGTGCTGGAGAAGGTGTTCAAGCGCGGCGGCATGCAGGTGCTCTCCAAGTCGCGCGCGGCAGGGGTCGAGCGCACGGAGGACGGCGTGATCGTCACGCTCTCCGACGGGCGCACGGTCGAGGGCAGCCACTGCCTGATGGCCGTCGGCTCCATCCCCAACACCCGCGGCATCGGGCTGGAGGAGGCCGGCGTCGAGCTGACCGAGTCCGGGCACATCCGCGTGAACCGGGTGGCGCGCACGTCGGTGTCCAACATCTACGCGGCGGGGGACTGCACGAACTTCTTCCCGCTGGCATCCGTCGCCTCCATGCAGGGGCGCACCGCCGTATTCCACGCGCTGGGCGACATCGTCATCCCGCTGGAGCAGCGCAAGATCACCGCCAACATCTTCACCGCACCCGAGATCGCGACGGTCGGCTTCTCGGAGCAGGACCTCTCCAACGGTGCGGCAGACGGCGTGGCCTACAAGCTGCCGCTGGCCGCCAACCCGCGCGCCAAGATGATGGGCATCAAGGACGGTTTCGTCAAGGTCATCGCCCGCAAGGGATCCGGCACCGTCATCGGCGCCGTGGTCGTCGCGCCCAAGGCATCCGAGCTCATCTTCCCGCTGGCCGTGGCCGTGGAGCGCCGGCTCAACGTCGACCAGGTCTCGCGCGTGTTCGCCGCGTACCCGTCGCTGTCCTCCAGCATCACCGACGCCACGCGCGCGATGCACCTGGTGAACATCGGCTGAGACGCATCGCGCGAGCGCGCCGAAACCCCTCACCCTCGTCGAAACCCCTCCTGGCCCACGTAGGTCAGGAGGGGTCTCGACGACCAGGAGGGGTCTCGGCGTCAGCTGATGGTCAGCAGCTGGTGACCGGCAGACACGGTGGCGCCCGCGGCGGCGTTGATGTTGCCGATGACGCCGTCCTTGTGCGCCTGCAGCGGCTGCTCCATCTTCATGGCCTCGAGCACCACGACCAGATCGCCCTTGACGACCTGCTGGCCCTCTTCGACGGCGACCTTGACGACAGTGGCCTGCATGGGCGACTTCACGGCGTCGCCGGATGCGCCGGAGCTCGCGGTGGAGGCGTGCGTGCGGCGGGACGGCGGGACGGCCGCCGGGCGGCCGGCGGTGCCGGAGACCGGGGCGGTCACGCGGTCGGGCAGGCTCACCTCGAGGCGACGACCGCCGACCTCGACGACCACGGTGTGACGCCCGGGCGCTGCGGCCGGGTCATCCAGCTCGCCGTCCCAGGCCGGGATGTCGTTGACGAACTCGGTCTCGATCCAGCGTGTGTACACGCCGAACTCGCCGTTCTCGGCGGTGAAGGCGGGGTCGCGGACGACCTTGCGGTGGAACGGCAGGGCGGTGGGCATGCCGGCGACCTCGAACTCGTCGAGCGTGCGGCGGGCGCGCTCCAGTGCCTCGGCGCGGTCGCGGCCGGTGACGATGAGCTTGGCCAGCAGCGAGTCGAACGCACCCGAGACCGTGTCGCCGGCGGTGACGCCGGAGTCCAGCCGCACCCCGGGGCCGCCGAAGGTCTTGAAGACCTTGATGGGGCCGGGCTGCGGCAGGAAGCCGCGGCCCGGGTCCTCGCCGTTGATGCGGAACTCGAAGGAGTGACCCTGCGGCGCGGGGTCGTCGTAGTCGATGAGGCCGCCGGCGGCGATGCGGAACTGCTCGCGCACCAGGTCGATGCCGGTGACCTCCTCGGAGACCGGATGCTCCACCTGCAGGCGGGTGTTGACCTCGAGGAACGACACGGTGCCGTCGGCGCCGATCAGGAACTCGCAGGTGCCGGCGCCCACGTAGCCGACCTCCTTGAGGATGGCCTTGGATGCCGAGTACAGCATCTCGGTCTGCTTCTCGGTGAGGAACGGCGCGGGCGCCTCCTCGACGAGCTTCTGGTGGCGGCGCTGCAGCGAGCAGTCGCGGGTGGAGATGACCACCACGTTGCCGGCGGCATCCGCCAGGCACTGGGTCTCGACGTGCCGGGGCTTGTCGAGGTACTTCTCCACGAAGCACTCGCCACGGCCGAAGGCCGCCACGGCCTCGCGGGTCGCGGACTCGAACTGCTCGGCGACCTCGTCCATCTCGCGGGCGACCTTCAGCCCGCGGCCGCCGCCGCCGAACGCGGCCTTGATGGCGATGGGCAGGCCCACCTTCTCGGCGAAGGCGATGACCTCGTCGGCGGTCTCGACGGGACCGGGGGTGCCGGGTGCCATCGGTGCGCCGACCTTCTCGGCCACGTGACGGGCGGTGACCTTGTCGCCGAGCGCCTCGATGGCCTCGGGGGAGGGGCCGATCCAGATCAGGCCGGCGTCGATGACGGCGCGGGCGAACTCGGCGTTCTCGGCCAGGAAGCCGTAGCCGGGATGCACGGCATCCGCGCCCGAGCGGCGGGCGACGGAGAGGATCTTGTCGATCTGCAGGTACGTGATGGCGCTGGTGGCGCCGTCCAGTGCGTACGCCTCGTCAGCGAGACGCGCGTGCATGGCGTCGCGGTCCTGGTCGGCGTAGACGGCCACCGAAGAGATTCCGGAGTCCCTGGCGGCGCGGACGATGCGTACGGCGATCTCGCCGCGGTTTGCGATGAGGACCTTGGCGATAGCAGGCATGAACTTCAGCCTAGCGAGTGGAAGGCAGAACTTTTTGACGCCTCTCCACAAGATATCTGCAGAACTGTCGTCAAGAACCTACCGGTGCGCTCCACAGGTCGGTCCAGGTCACACCCAGTTCGCCGGCCAGCCTGCGCAGGGTGGACAGCGACATCCCGACCACGGTCGACGGGTCACCCTCGACGCGGGTGATGAACGCCCCGCCCAGGCTGTCGACGGTGAAGGCGCCCGCCACCAGCAGAGGCTCGCCGGTGGCGATGTACGCGTCGACCTCGGCATCCGTCAGATCGTCGGCGAAGGTCACGCTCGCCTCGGCGACGGCGGTCGCCTCGACGGGCTCCGTACCGGGGGAGACGCGGAACACGGAGTGCCCGGAGTGCAGCACGCCGGTCGCGCCGCGCATGAGCCGCCAGCGCTCGCGGGCGGCCTCAGGCGTGTACGGCTTGCCGTACACCTGCCCGCCGAGAGCGAACATGGAGTCGCCGCCGATGACGATGCCGTCGAAGTCCGGATGCTGCGCCGGAAGCCTGCGCGCGACGTCGGCGGCCTTCGCACGCGCCAGCAGCAGCACCAGCTCGGCAGGGGCCAGCGGGGCACCGCGCTCGGCGGCGGCTGCGGCGCCCACGGCATCCTCATCCACGTCGGGGGCGAGCGTGAGCGGTTCGATGCCCGCCTGCCGCAGCAGCATGAGTCGGGCGGGGGAGGTGGATGCCAGGCAGACGCGCATGCGTCCCACGATACGGGCCGCGCGGTATGGGATCCTGGAGGGATGACCTCCTCGCAGCCCACGCTCGACCTCGACATCACCGGCATCGCGCATGGCGGCACCTTCATCGCCCGGCACGAGGGGCGGGTCGTCTTCGTTCCCGACGCCATTCCCGGGGAGCGGGTGCGCGTGCAGGTCACCGACGCGTCGAAGAACTCGTTCTGGCGTGCCGAGACCCTCGAGGTGCTCGAGGCATCGCCGCATCGCCGGCCGCACGTGTGGGCGGAGGCCGATGTCTCCCGCGCCCCGGAGGACCGCGTGGGCGGCGCCGATCTCGGGCACATCGAGCTCGGCGAGCAGCGGATGCTCAAGCGCCGCGTGCTGCAGGAGGCTCTGGACAAGTTCGCGGGTGCGGGGCTGGAGGCCCCTGAGGTCGTGGCGGTGGATGCCGGCGACGGCACCGGCTGGCGCACACGCGTCTCGCTGCATGTGGACGGCGACGGCCGTGTGGGACCCTACGCGGCCCGCAGCCACCGCGTGATCGACGTGGCGACGCTGCCGCTGGCGCGGCCGGCCGTGGCCGAGGCCGCGTACGCGCTGCGCGCGCAGAAACCCGGACGCGTCGACCTGGTCGAGCCCGCCGACGGCCGAGTGCGCGTGATGCCGCGGCCCGATGGCGCTCGCCGGGGGAAGCGCGAGGAGGTCTTCGAGCGCGCCGGCGGCAGGCGCTTCGCCGTGGAGGCCGACGGCTTCTGGCAGGTGCACCCGCAGGCCGCGGACACGCTGCAGCACGCCGTAGGCGACGCGCTCGCAGGCCGCATCGACGCGGATGCCACGCACTTCGACCTGTATGGCGGTGTCGGGCTGTTCGCCGCCGTCCTCGGTGAGCAGGGCGCGCGTGACATCGTCACCGTGGAATCCGACCGCCGGGCCACGGAGCACGCACGCGAGAACCTCTCGGCCTTCGACGCGCAGGCCGTCACCGCACGCGTGGACAGGTTCCTGGTGGGGCTCGCCGAGGGCTCCAGGGCCGGTGCAGTGGTGCTGGATCCTCCGCGTGCGGGAGCCGGCCGTGCCGTCGTCGAGTCCATCCACGCGCTTGCGCCCGAGGCTGTCGTCTACGTCGCCTGCGACCCGGTGGCGCTCGCCCGTGACCTCGGCACCTTCCGGGGCCTGGGGTGGAACGTGGACTCGCTGCGGGCCTTCGACCTGTTCCCGCACTCGCATCACTTCGAGGCCGTGGCGCTGCTGACCCGCTGATGGACGCGGATATCGCGCACGATCACGCGTGCGCGCACTGAGTAGGCTGACGGCATGAGCACAGTCGCCCTCATAGACGACCACGAATCGGTTCGTCTGGGAATCGAGGCCGCCTGTCTGCGTGACGGCGAGCAGATGATCGTCTTCTCCGGCGGCACCGTCAAGGAGTACCTGGCGTGGCGTCAGGCGTCCGGCGCGCGCCCCGCCGACGTCGTGGTGCTGGATCTCACGCTCGGCGACGGGACCACGGTCACCGAGAACGTCGCGACGCTCGTCGCCGACGGCGCCAGCGTGGTCATCCACAGCGTCGCCGACCGGGCTGCCGCTGTGCGCGAGGCGCTGGTGGCGGGAGCTGCGGGCGTGGTCAGCAAGTCGTCGGCTCTGGAGGACGTGCTGGATGCCATCCGCACGGTGGCGCGCGGCGACGCCCTCAACAATGTGGAGTGGGCGAGCGCCGTCGACGGCGACCGCGAGTTCGCCGATGCGCAGCTGTCCACCCGTGAGCGCGACGTGCTGAGGCTGTACGCGACGGGCCTGCCGCTGAAGGCCGTGGCCGAGCGCCTGGGCGTGGCGTACTCGACGGCCAAGGAGAATATCACCCGCATCCGGGTGAAGTACGTCGAGGTGGGGCGCCCCGCGCCCACCAAGGTCGACCTGCTGCGCCGGGCGGTGGAGGACGGCATCGTCGCGCCGGAGGGCTTGACGAGTGCCGGCTGAGGCGACGGGCGTCCACCGGGTGCGCAGCATCCGGGACGCCTGGAACAGCCTTCCGACCCCCGGACAGGTGGGCGTGGGACTGGAGCGGTTCACCGGTGAGCGCATGGAGCGCATCCTCGCGGTGGTCGCCGCGATCGGCAGCACCGCGCTGGGCATCCAGGCCTTCCTGAACGCCGCCACCCGGCTGATCCGGCTGGACGGACCGCACCTGGCCATGATGATCCTGGTCTTCGGGCCGCTGCTGTGGATGATCCTGGCGTGCGTGAGCGGGCGCTGGGTGCGACAGGCCTGCGGTGCTTTCGCGGTGGTCTACGTGCTGGCGCTGCTGCTGTGGCCGGCCGTGGTGGATCGCACGATCCGCGAGCCGGCGGAGCAGCCGTGGATCTTCTTCCTGGTCAACATCGGCGTGGTCGCTGCTGTGCTGGCCTTTCCTCTCCGGCTGCAGTTCACCTGGGCGCTGGCGCTTCCTCTCGTGTACGGCTGGGTGCGTCTGGCCCAGGGCGACTTCTCGCAGGACTTCTGGATCACCACCGGGTTCGACGTGACCTTCACGGTCATCCTCGGCATGGTCATCGTGTCGCTGGCGTGGATGTTCCGGCAGGTCGCGACGGGTGTCGACGATGCGCGTCTGGCGGCCGTGGAGGCGTACGCAGTGGCCGCGGCCGCGGAGGCCGCAGAGGAGGAGCGCATCGCGATGGCAGCGCTCATGCACGACAGCGTCCTGGCGGCGCTGATCGCCGCGGAGCGCGCATCGAGCGAGCGCGAGCGGACGCTGGCCGTGGGGATGGCACGTGAGGCGCTGACCCGCCTGGCCAACACGGAGGCGTCGATCGCGCAGGCCGGCAGCGACGAGCCGGTGGGTCGTTCGCGGATCGTCGCCGAGCTGCGCCGAACGCTCTCGGAGCGCGGAGCGGATGCCGTGGTGGAGGAGCGCGGAGTCGCGATCGATGTGCCGGGCCGTGTCGCGAGGGCGATGGTGCTGGCGGCCAGGCAGGCGATCGGCAACGCCCTGATCCACGCGGGCGGGCGAGGGCTGCACATCATCGCCGAGTCGCACGAGCGGGGTGCGCTGGTGCTGACCGTGCTGGATGCCGGGGCCGGATTCGATCCCGAGGCCATCAGCGAGGACCGCCTGGGCATCCGCGCGTCGATCGTGGCGCGCATGGCAGCCATCTCCGGAAGCTCACTGATCACGTCCGGCGACCAGGGCACGACCGTGGAACTCAGCTGGGAGCCGTCATGAGGCGCACCGTCCGGAGCATGACCACGGCGCTGGCGCTGGGGTTCGCACTGTACTTCGCCGCGCGGGCGATCTGGTGGGTCCAGCAGCCCACGGCCCCACTGCTGATGGTGGCGGGCATCCTGCTGTACCTCGCGGCGACGCTCACCGCGATCCTGTCCTCGCAGGCGGGGACTTCGAGGATGCCGCTGGGCGCTGCCATCCTCGCGCTGATCGCCGCTGCCGGCGTGCCGACCGTGGTCAGTCTGGCGCTGCCGCCGGAGATGCGGACGGCGCCGTTCGCGACCTGGTACATCGGCGCCATCGGCCTGCTGGCCGTGGTGTGCATCGTGCGGCGCAGCCCGCTGTTCGGCTGGATGATCCTGGCCGTGCTGGTCGTGTCAGCGTGCGCGTACATGGGCTTCGAGAACGCGTTCACCCTGGGCCTGGTGGGTTCCCTGACGTGGGTCGTCATCGCCCAGCTGCTGGTGCTGTTCTGGGACCGGGCCGTGCGCGACACCGAGCGTCTGGCCGACGTGCAGCAGGCGGCGTCCGCCTGGCACTCCACTCAGGTGGTTCGGCAGAAGGAGCGGCGGGTGCGCGCGCAGCGCGCGCTGGTGATCGCCGGCCCCGTGCTCTCACGCACGGTCGCGAGCCATGGCGAGCTGACGGACGAGGAGCGCCTGGCGGCGAGGCTGGCCGAGGGCACGCTGCGGGACGAGCTGCGCGGCGCGGGTCTGCTCAACGACGCGGTGCGACGCGCGATCGCGGATGCCAGGATGCGCGGCACCGTCGTGACCGTGTTCGACGAGGGCGGGTTGGAGGGCATCGATGAGGCACGGCTCGCGGAGATCCGCGACGAGCTGGCCGAGGTGCTGCAGGCGGCGAGGACGAACCGCCTGATCATCCGGGCGGGTCGCGACGAGCAGATCGCGGTCACCGTGGTGGGTCGGGATGCCGGCGGAGCGCACGACGACGACGCCGTGGATCTCTGGCACGAGATCCGGCGAACGGCATCCTGACCCGGGCCGTTCGGGAAGAGAGTGGGCGAGGGGCGGCGAAGCCGCCCGCCCCTCGCCGATGCGGAGCAGTTACCCGAAAACTGTCCGCGTGGGGGCGGTACTGCGTCTGCCTACCCTGGGGCGGAGCAGCCGCCTAACGCGAAGCGTCCCCATAAGTCTGACGGGTGTCAACACATCTGTCTGTAGGTATTTCGGGGGACAAATTCCCGCCAATTCAGACGAAAGTAGCTAGTCGTCTTGGCCGTTCAGCCAGAGAAGCGCCCCCAGGGGATATCCCTTCGGAGGGGGCCCTGCAGTCCACGCTGCGTGCGCTCCCACACCGAGATGTGCGGCTCCTCGGCGACGGCATCCGCTGTCTCCGTCGCGTAGGCGTCGCTGACGACGGCGATGAGCGCGGCGAGCTCCACGTCGGTGGGCGTGCCGCGGACGATCTCGATGCGCGGCTTCTCGTCTGATTCAGTCATGGTGCGACGCCGATCACAGCGGGATGTTGCCGTGCTTCTTGGCGGGCAGCTCGGCGCGCTTGCCCTTCAGCGCACGCAGCGACTTGGCGATGGACACGCGGGTGTTCGCCGGCTCGATGATGCCGTCGATCTCGCCGCGCTCGGCCGCCAGGAACGGGCTGGTGACGCCGTAGGTGTACTCGGCGGCCAGGCGGCTGCGCACGGCCGCCACATCCTCGCCGGCCTCCTCGGCCTTCTTGATCTCGCCGCGGTAGAGGATGTTCACCGCGCCCTGGCCGCCCATCACGGCGATCTCCGCCGTGGGCCATGCCAGGTTCACATCGGCGCCGAGCTGCTTGGAGCCCATCACGATGTACGCGCCGCCGTAGGCCTTGCGCAGGATGACGGTGACCAGGGGCACGGTGGCCTCGGCATAGGCGAAGATCAGCTTCGCGCCGCGGCGGATGACGCCGGTCCACTCCTGGTCGGTGCCGGGCAGATACCCGGGGACGTCGACGAGGGTGACGATCGGGATCGAGAAGGCGTCGCAGAAGCGCACGAAGCGGCTGGCCTTCTCGCCGGCCTCGATGTTGAGTGTGCCTGCCATCTGCGAGGGCTGGTTGGCGATGATGCCCACCGAGCGTCCCTCCACGCGGCCGAAGCCGATCAGGATGTTCGGAGCGAACAGCGGCTGCACCTCGAGGAACTCGCCGGCATCGACGATGTGCTCGATGACCGTGCGCATGTCGTAGGGCTGGTTGGGGGAGTCCGGGATGATCGCGTTGAGCCGCTGATCGGCATCCGTCGTCTCCCAGTCGAACTCCGCCGCGTACGTCGGCAGCTCGGCCATGTTGTTGTCGGGGAGGAAGCTCAGAAGGGTGCGCGCGTAGTCGATCGCGTCGTCCTCGTCGGCGGCGAGGTAGTGCGCGACGCCCGAGCGGGTGTTGTGCGTGTACGCGCCGCCCAGCTCCTCCATGCCGACGTCCTCGCCGGTGACGGTCTTGATGACGTCGGGGCCGGTGACGAACATCTGGCTGGTCTTGTCGACCATGATGACGAAGTCGGTCAGGGCCGGGCCGTACACGGCGCCGCCGGCCGCCGGGCCCATGATGATGGAGATCTGCGGGATGACGCCCGAGGAGCGGGTGTTCGCCTTGAAGATCTCGCCGTACTTGCTGAGGGCGAGCACGCCCTCCTGGATACGGGCGCCGCCGGAGTCGAGGATGCCGATGATCGGCATCCCGTTGGTGAGGGCGAACTCCATGATCTTGATGATCTTGTCGCCGGAGACCTCGCCGAGCGAGCCGCCGAAGACGGTGAAGTTCTGCGAATAGATGGCGACCGTGCGGCCGTTGATGGTGCCGATGCCGGTGACGACGGAGTCGCCGTACGGGCGGTTGCGGTCCATGCCGAACGCGGTCGTGCGGTGGCGCACGTACTCGTCGAGCTCGACGAAGCTGCCGGTGTCCACGAGCATCTCGATGCGCTCGCGAGCGGTCATCTTGCCCTTGGCGTGCTGCTTCTCCTGGGCGATCTTCTCCGGCTCCACGACGGCTTCGTTGAAGCGCGCGCGCAAGTTCGCGATCTTCGCGGCGGTGGTCGAGAGGTCAGGCTTGTCGGTCACGGGTTCCACCCTATCGCCGAGGACTGTCGCCACGTTGGATGCCGCACACAACGGGTTCGCCGATCCTTTGGAGTCGGACCACCATCAGCAGCCGGCGGCGTGGGGGTCTTCGTTGCAGGTGTGGGCGACGAGGGCGGTGTGGGCTTCGTAGATGCGGATGTCCTGGCCGGGTCCGGGAATGGTGAGGGTTCCGGTGATGGGGTACCAGCCGGTGCCGAGGTCGATCTCGGCGGTGTAGACGGTGTCGGCGGATGCCGTGTAGGTGCCGCGGTCACGGTAGACGTGGCTGGTGTCGGTGGGGCTGAACTGCGGCAGGTGCAGTGCGTCCCAGCTGGTGCCGGGGGTCTTGGTGGTCTTCGTCGCGCCGTCGCCGTAGTGGAAGGTGAAGGATACCGGGGTGAAGCGGACGGTGATGGGGTAGCCGAACAGCTCGCCGGATCTGGTGTGCGCGGCGGCGCTGGTGGTGAAGTTGGTGGGCAGGCCCGCGACCCCGAGGTTGTCGGGCTCCCCGGTGATCGTCGCCGGAGCGGGGGCGAAGGTCGCCAGGTCGGTGATCGTGATGGGCTGCGTGGCGCGGGGATCTTCAGACTCGGGGGCGTCGGCAGGCCTCTGGACAGCGGGGACGCAGCGCGCCTGGAGATCCCAGAGCGTGTCGCAGTCCGTGAACTTCTCGCCGAGGGTGCGAGTGCGCGTGTCACGCGCAGGCGCGTGCACGTTGGCGATCGGGGTCGTGCTGTGGCCGTGCCCCTTGGGCTTGGAGTCCGGGGCGGGAGAATGACCGGGCCGGTTGATATTGCCTTCTACGGTGGCGGTTTGGGTCTCTGGATCAATGGCTGCTGCCACGGTCTGCGAACCCAGTTCCTCAGGCGGATCTGCGGCGTCCGCAACCTGTGGAATCAAGATGGAGGTCACGAGAATCAGGGTGCCGATGGCAACCGTCTTCCTCAGCATGAGAAGTCATCCTTGGGTTTGTGATTCGACTCAATGCGAAGCCCTGTCGGTGTTGATCCAGGGGTAAAAGTGACCAGTCGTCCAACACGAGGAATTCTTCCGTCAGGAACTACAGATTCCCCGTCCGAGCGCACCAAGTCGACGCTTGACACGTCGATGCACAACTGAACGACAACCTCGTCGTTCGACGCAGACAGTGGCGAAAAGGTGTCGAATGACGCGGCTCCGACTCGTTTGATCTGTTCGGCGTGATAGACACTCAGTGCCTTCTTCTCCGAGCTGAGGGCAGTACCCGACAACCACCTGTACACGGGCTCGAACGTGTTCGGGTCTGAATAGTCAGTTGCGTTCGCGGCGGTCGAGTAGGCCCTGTACGTCTCCTCCGCAGCCTTGAACGCCTCGGCATCCGACGAGAACAGCGCCGTCTTCGTCGGCTTGGGCGCAGGCTCCGGTGTGCACGCGGCCAGCATCCCGAGGGCGAGCAGCCCGGCGGACAGCACACCGAGCGCACGAACAGGGCGGGAAGCGAGAGTCACCCGGACACGGTAACCCGAACGACGAGCATCCCGCAGAAGTTATCCACAGGTCGGCGCATCCACTGAATGCTACGCTGTGCTACATGGCTACGATCAGTCACCGTGAGATGCGCAACAACAGCGCCGAGGTCCTTCGGCGCGTGGAAGCGGGGGAGACGATCACGGTGACGAATCATGGGCGGGCGGTCGCGCAGTTGTCACCGGTGCGGCAGTCGATTCTGGAAGAGCTGGAAGCCAACGGTCAGCTGCGCCGGGCGACGAGCGACCGGGCGTCGCTGCGCGACATCCCCAGAGTCGCGCTGCCCGACGGAGCGACCACGGCGGACATCATCGCCGACGTCCGCGGCTACGATCGCGACTACTGATGACGCTCGCATACCTGGACACGTCCGCTGCGATGAAGCTTCTCTATCAGGAGGACGGCGCATCGGCCATGGGCGAGCTGTTCGCCGACCCGGCTGGGCCGACATTCGTGTCGTCGTGGCTGCTGCACACCGAGCTGCACTGCGCCGCGAATCGGCGTGGTGGCGCCGAAGTGCGGTCGATCTCACGAGTGCTCTCCGGCGTCAACCTCGTCGATCTTGCACGCGGCCATCTCGTCTCTGCGGGTGCTCTCGCCCCGCTCCGCGCACAGGATGCGATCCATCTCGCGGTCGCTCTGAGTCTCACTGCCGATCAGATGATCACGTACGACGACGAACTCGCCGCCGCCGCTGAGCGGGCGGGGCTCCTCGTCGTCAGCCCCGGCATCCGCTGACGCTCAGGCGCTCCTCCGCTCGTCGCCGTCGCTCTCGCCCTGCACGTTCTCATGCACCAGCGCGCCCAGCAGCTGCACGAGCCGTCCGCGCATCTCGGGGTGCGCGAGGTAGTAGTCCACGATGCGATTGTTGGTGTCCTGGTTGCTGAGCACGGCATCCGTAACCGCATCGTTCAGGTCGGGCGACTCCACGAACTGCTTGCGCGTGTTCGCCGCGGCCTGGGTGCGCAGCTGCGGGTTCCCGGTGAGCACGGTCACGACGCTCTCCGCCCAGCTCTGCACGCCGGAGTCGCTGAAATCCTCGTCCGAGAACAGCTCGTTGATGCGCGCGAGGATGTCCGCCAGCCGCGCCAGCTTGGGGTCCCGCGCGGTGCCGGTCCCTCCGGCGCGGGCGGGATCCATGGCACCGGCTTCTCCGGCATCCAGATCCAGGTCGGCGTCGCCGCGGCGGGTCTGCTTGATATGCGTGAGCTCGATCGACGAGAAGTCGATCGGCTCGCCGCGCTCCCGACCGGTCAGACGGGGGAGCAGCAGCCGCAGGTACAGCGAGCGCTTTTCGAGACCGGTGTCGGCGTAGTCGAAGATCTGCGACAGGAAGTCGTAGAACCGGATGAACGTGCCGACGTCCTTGCGGAACAGGTCCAGCTCGTCCTGCTCCGTCTTGGCTCCGGATGCCACGGCCGCGGCGTACCTCGTGTTGAACCGGTCGGCTGCAGCCTTCAGCGGTGCGGTGTGCGCACCGTGCTTGGGTGGGGTGGATGTGGCCAGGAACGCCGCCGCGAAGGCCTCGATCTCGGCATCCGTGTAGATGCTCGCCGCATCCAGCTTGGTCTGCAGGTCGTGCACCTGATCGGGGTCGCTGGTCTCGCTGAGCTCGGCGGTGCGATGGTACTGCCGGAACGTCTCCAGGATCTCCTGCGGGTCGTTCACGAAGTCGAGGATGTATGTGGTGTCCTTGCCGCCGGCGGGGTAGGTGCGGTTCAGTCGGGAGAGCGTCTGCACGGCCGTGACCCCGTCGAGCCGCTTGTCGACGTACATCGCGCACAGCAGCGGCTGGTCGAACCCGGTCTGGTACTTGTTGGCGACGATCAGGATCTGGAAATCGTCGGATGCGAAGGCGGTGGGGATGCTGCGCCCGCGGAGCCCGCTGTTGAGGTTGGACTCCGAGTACGGCGGCTGCACGCCCGCGAAGGCCACTCCGGGCACCTGCTCTGCCGTCATGGTTCCGGAGAAGGCGACCAGCGTCGCGAGCCGGTACTTCTTCGACGCGATGTAGGCGTCGATGGCCTCCTTGTAGCGGATGGCGTGCTCGCGCGATGCGGTGACGACCATGGCCTTGGCGTGCCCGTCGAGCAGGTGGCGCACGTTGGCACGGTAGTGCTCGACGATGATCTGCACCTTCTGCGCGATGTTGGTCGGATGCAGCGACACCCAGCGCATGAGTCCCTTGACGGCCTCGCCCTCATCGACCTCGTCGACGATCTGCAGGTGCCGTCGGGTGGTCTCTGCCAGCTGGAACGCCGTCGAGTAGGTCGTGTAGTTGCGCAGCACGTCGAGGATGTAGCCCTCCTCGATGGCCTGGCGCATCGAGTAGACGTGGAACGCGCGGGGGATGCCGGCGGCATCCGCTCTTCCGAACAGCTCCAGCGTCTTCGGCTTGGGGGTGGCCGTGAAGGCGAAGAACGAGAGGTTGGGGGAGTCGGCACGGGCCGTCATCTGCGCGGCGAGGAGGGCTTCAGCGTCCACCTCTCCGCCGTCGTCGAGGGCGGCCTGCTCTTCGGTGGTGAGCACCTCGCGGAGCTTCTTCGACGCCTCGCCGGTCTGGGAGGAGTGCGCCTCGTCGGCGATGATCGCGAAGCCGCGTCCGGCGAGTCCCTTGTTCTGCTGGATGGCCTTCAGCGCATAGGGGAAGGTCTGCAGCGTGACGATGATGATGAGCTTGCCCGAGAGCAGCGTCTTGGCCAGCAGGCCCGACTTGGAGCCCTCGCCGGCCCTGCGCACCTCGTCGGCGTTGATCGTGGCGACGGTGCCGTGCACGCCCTCGATCTGCGTGATGGCCTTCTGCAGCTGATCGTCGAGCACGGTGCGGTCGGTGATGACGATGACGGAGTCGAACACCTTGTGGTTGGCGTCGTCGTGCAGGCTGGAGAGTCCGTGCGCGAGCCAGGCGATCGAGTTGGTCTTGCCGGAGCCGGCGGAGTGCTGCACGAGGTAGCGATGGCCGGGGCCCTCCGCGCGGGCGGTGGCCAGCAGCTCGGTGACGAGCTCCCACTGGTGGAAGCGCGGGAACAGCAGCGTCGTGCGCTTGGTGACCTCGCCGGTGATCGGGTCGGTGGACTGCGACTTCTCGATGTGCAGCAGCCGGCCGAGGATGTGCAGCCAGGCGTCGCGCTGCAGCACGCGCTCCCACAGGTACGAGGATGCCGCGCCGTTCGGGTTCACGGGGTTGCCCGCGCCCTGGTCGTTGCCGAGGTTGAACGGCAGGAAGCGCGTGGCGGCGCCGGCCAGGCGCGTGGTCATCGCGACCTCGTCGGTGGAGACGGCGAAGTGCACCAGCGCTCGGTGCGCGAAGCCCAGCAGCGGCTCGCCCTTCGGATCGCGGTCGTGGCGGTACTGCGTGACCGCATCGGCGATGGACTGCATGTTGTCGGTCTTCAGCTCGAGCGTCGCGACTGGGATGCCGTTGGCGAAAAGCACCAGATCGAGGGAGTTGGTGTTCTTCGTGGAGTAGTAGACCTGACGGACCACGCGCAGCCGGACGGCGTCGTAGTCCTGCTGCGCCTGCGCATTGAGTGTGGTGGCGGGCTTGAACGCGCACATCCGGAACGTCGCGGGCGTCTTCTTGAATCCGCGCCGCAGCACGTTGAGCGTGCCGCCGCCGGCATCCAAGGGGAGATCCAGGGTCTTCACGAGCCGGTCCAGCAGTTGCTGCTTGGCCTTCTCCTGCTCTGGAGCGGAGGCTGAAGGCTTGACGACCTTGTCCCATTCGTCGGGCTGCGTCTGCTGGATCCACGCGAACACGTCCTCGGGGAACAGTGCGCGCACCTTGTCGTAGCCGTGCGTGTTCTCCGGTTCGTAGATCCAGCCGTTCGCCGCCAGGTACTCGCAGATCTCGCGCTCGAACGCTTCCTCGTGCTGGATGCCCATGCATGCAAGCATGGCGCATATATGAGCTATCCCTAGCGATCCCGAGTGCGCACTACAATGTAGTGCATGTCATCCACACCGGTCTCGATCCGCTTCGACGACGACGTGCTCGATCGTGTCCGCCGGTCGGCCGCGGTGCGCGACACGACGGCGTCGAGCCTGATTCAGCGGTATGTGGAGGAGGCGCTGCGCACGCAGGACTTCCCGGGAATCGTGTTCCGCGATGGGCCCGCGGGGCGACGGGCCGCGCTCGCCGTCGGTCCGGATGTGTGGGAGATCGCGTCCGCGCTGCGCGATGTCGAGCAGCGCGGCGATGCGGCCATCGAGGCCGTGGCGGTGGACTTCAGCCTGTCGCCCGTGGCTGTTCGGCTTGCGCTGTCGTACTACGGCGCTCATGCGGCGGAGATCGACGCTGAAGTAGCAGAGAACGACCGTGCGGCTGAGGTGGCGCTCGCCTCTTGGAAGGCGCAGCAGCGGCTCGTATCGTGACAGAGCGGCTGCTGCTCGATGAGCAGGACAGCGAGCAGATCGCCGTCGCTCTGCGCGAGCGGGGGCATGATGTGGAATCCGTGGTGGCAGATGACACGCTGCGCGCGGCGAGCGATCCGGTGGTGTTCCTCGAAGCCGCCGCGAGAGGGCGACGGATTGTCACGGAGAACATCAAGGACTTCCGCCCTCTGCTGATGGCCGCGCTGGGGAAGGGAGAGACGTTCGCGCCACTGCTGCTGGTCGCACCTCGTCGCTTCCCGCGAGGGTCTGGTTCGAGGGCGCATGCGATCGTGGATGCACTCGCAACCTGGCTCGACGATGCTGATGCGCAGCCGCGCCCGGTCGAGGATTGGCTGATCTGAGAAAGTCTCGCTGATCAGCCCGGATCTCGACTCTCAATGCGATGCACTGAGCGAGCGACAGCGACTCTCAATGTCGGTGGCCCCCTGTTGAATAGAAGCATGAACAGCACCGCCGCAGTCCTCGATCGGGTCGCCTCCGACCTCGATCAGGTGCTGGGTGCGGATGCTCTTTCGACCCTGTCGGATGCCGAGCGGCTGTCAGTGCTGAACGCTGCCGGCGAAGTGCTGCGGCGAGCCGAGGCGGTCATCGTCGAGACGGTGGCGACGTCCGATCCGGTGGACGTTCCGCACAGTGCCGGATGTCGCAGCATGAACGAACTGCTGCAACGCACCCTTCGGGCTGATTCGCGCACGGCGGCGCAACTGGTCAAGGCTGGCAGGCTCGCGCATCGCGATACGGATCTCACATCCGGCGAATCGTTGCCTGCACGGTGGCCCGCGGTGAGACAGGCGCTGCTCGATGGCGCGATCGGAGTCACGGGTCTGCTGGCCGCCACCGGACCGATCGAGGCTGCCGGGGAGCGGATCGGCACCGCAGACCGGTGGAAGGCGGATGAGCTTCTGGCCGACGTGGCGCGCGGGTATGCGATGAGCGAAGACGACGAGGCAGTGTCGGATGCGGCACCCGCGCCCACGCCCGAGGACCTGAAGGCGCTCGCGTACGAGATCGCCGTACGGCTCGACCCCGACGGCTCTGAGCCGGTCGAAGAGCGGGCGATGCGCAAGCGGTACCTCACGATCGGGCGGATGCGCGACGGCGTATACCCGCTGCGCGGCAACCTGCTGCCCGAGACGTACGCACAGTTGCAGCTGCTGCTGGACGCGCAGTTGAACCCGAAGACCGACGGACCGCCGGCTCCGGAGGGCGTCGCGTTCCGCCCGTCCGACGAGAAGGCGGATGCTGAAGAAGACGAGCTCAACAGCGACCCGCGCAGCGTGCTCGACACGCGCACGCGCGGCCAGAAGCAGCACGATGCGCTCGCCGCGACTCTTGGTATCGCCGCCCGTCACGCGGACATGCCGTCTCTGGGCGGCGCAGCGCCCACGCTGGTCGTGCACATGGACTTCAGTGATGACTCGTGGGCCCGCATCCCGGGAGTCGACGGGCCGGTGAGCGGCGCGGTCGCACGTCACACCGGCTGCACCGGCGCTCTCCAGCGCGTGTTCACCGAGAACGGCCGGATCGTCGGGATGACCATCACCGACCGCATCTTCGATGTGTACCAGCGCCGCGCGATCACGCTCCGAGACAAGGAGTGCATCATTCCCGGCTGCCACGTCCCCGCGTCGTGGTGCGAGATCCATCACGTCGTCGAGCATGCGCGCGGCGGCCCGACCAGCACTGACAACGGGGTTCCGCTGTGCTGGTGGCATCACAGGTCACTGGATCACTCCGGGTGGGAGATCCGCATGAATGATGGCCTGCCCGAGATCCGAGGGCCGTCCTGGTGGGATCCCCTCCATCACTGGCGCGTGCCGCGCCTGTCGCTGCCGGACTTCGCGTTCACGTAGCGTGCACCCGGTCATTGAGCGAGCCCCGCCAACCGGTCATTGAGCGAGCCCCCACCAACCGGTCATTGAGCGAGCGAAGCGAGACGAAATGCACTTCACGGGTGCAGTGGTGACGGGCTGCGGGATCGTCGCTTCGCTCGCAGAGCGGGGACCCCGGCGCTGGCGCGCCACCCCGATGCTCGCTCATGCGACGATCCCTCCGCCCTCAGCTTTCGGGGGCGCGGGACTGCGCGTTCTGCGTGTCTGGTGTTGTGCGTGTCAGGCGGCGGGACGGTCGATCCGGCGCACGTTGTCGAGGTTGACGGTCCGACGCGCGTGCCACAGGTCATAAGCCTGCTGCATGGCGAGCCAACTCTCGGCAGAGCGGCCCAGGGCCTTCGAGAGGCGCAGTGCCATCTCGGGCTTGACACGTGATTTGGCAGTGAGGAAGCGGCGCACGACTGACGGCGTGATGTCGAGCGCGATCGCGAGGTCCTCAACGCTCAGCGCCCATTCCGCGAGGTAGCTCTCCTTGATGAACTCGCCGGGGTGCAGGGGTGCATACATCGGGGCGTCCACCTCGTAGATCATCGGTCTCTCCTCTCAACGCGCTCATGGGCAGCCTCACAGTCTCGCGCTGATTGCGGGCGGACACAAGCGTTCATACGTGGTGCCTGCCTCGGGGATGCCAGCACGGGCGCGTCCTCAGATGTTCAGCGCCTCCGAGATCATGTCCCAGGGGAGGTGCTCTCGGATGACCCGGCATCGGGTGCGGTTATCGGTGGCCCGCACGGCGGCATCCGCTGCGGCCTGCACGGCCTCGGCGGGTGCGCCCGCGGCTTCCCCGATCCATAGGAGCGCACCAGGTGCCTGCAGCCGCTCGTACGTGATCCGGGCGGAAAGGTTCGGGGTACGGCGGGTGTACGCGCCGGCGCCGCGGGTGGCCTGTGAGTCGAACCACGACACCATGTGCTCCCGCCGATCGCCCCACCAGGCTCCGCGGCGCTGCGGGTAGTTGGTGCCGAACCAGTCACTGATGGGCAGCCGGGCGGGGAGGGTAGCGAGGATGCCGGCGAAGCGGCCGGGATGCATGTCGCCCATGCCGATCAGTGTCCCACGGCCGCGGAGCGGTGGTGGGTGCACGGCGGGCAGCGATCTGTGACGATGCTGCAACGGACTCGGGCGGGCAAGTGGGCTATCTCAATGCTTCCCGGAGGGCTGTGGCTTGAGCGGGATCGCTTCGCAGCCGTGGGCCGATGTCATCGGCGACATTGGAAGCCGACGACTACGCGGGGATGTCGATCTGGCCGGTGACGGCTGCGGTGATCAGCGCCGCGCGGCGCTCCTTCGACAGCTCGATGAAGCGCTCGGCCTTGGCGATGAGGGTGTCAATCTTGGAAACCGTGGCGTCGAGGTGCGTCGCGATCCTTTCCTGCTCGTCCAACGGTGGCAGGGGGATCCACGTGCCGCCCACTTGTCCAGCGTTGAGATTCGACTGTGTGTTGCTGCGCACGTCACGCAACAGGAAAGGTTTGAGCGCACGCAGAAGGTGGAACAAGTAGCGAAGGAATAGCCGGCTCGCGTCGGGTGTGATCCCAAGAATTGCTTGGTTCCAGACAGCAGGCACTTCCACCGCAGCCACTTCACCGACGCTCGCGTACATCGCGAAGAGGATTGTCCCAGGTTCTCCCGGAGTCAGCCGCTTCGATGCCATTCCATGAGGAGTCAATGACTTCATTGTGTGAGTGACGGTATCGCGCTTGCTCATATCGCCGATCGCCACCCACGGCGTGGCCTCAGCGTCGCCAGGGCTTGCCCAGAATTCGAGGTTGTCAGTGTCCGGTGTGGCACCCGAGGACAGCGTGGCAATCTGACTGATGCGTGCTCTTCTCCAATGGGCGGGTGCGTGCGGCGCCGAGTCGGGGCCTCCCGCGCGGGGCACGTGTGGGTCGATTCCTTCCAATACGGCGTGCTCGACCGCGGACGTACGTCGCTCGCGGAGGGTGGCGATGAGCTGTTCCTGCTTCGCGATGAGCGTGTCGATCTGGGCGGTCTCGCGGTCGAGGTAGTCGGCGATCCGTTGTTGATCTTCGACAGGTGGGATAGGGACGGTAACCCGCGATACGTCATTGCGACGGAGTGCAACTCGAGTCACGCCTGACGCCAACACCGACCACTGGCGGAGAACGAAGTCGGACCGCAGCGCCCAGTACACGTAGCGAGACGATGCGGCCTCGATGGGACGAACGATGGCGAGGTGGTAGCCGCAGATTAGGTCCGGAGCCTCGTAACTGACGAACGCTGGTATCCCGATATCGTCAGCTGTCTCCGAATCCTTGGTGATGATCGTGTCTCCAACTTTGAGGCTGAAGCGATCGATCTGATCTTCGGAAGCAGTGGCGACCATGAAGTCGAGTGATTCGGTGATTGCGTCGTTCTTGTACACGTCCGTGTAGTTGCATAGGCGCACACGAGACTCGCCCTCGACGGAATGCTTGTCGACGTTGCTGGGCCAGGCCTCCGCGAGCTGCGAGAGCCGACCAGTGGGCCAGGTCACCGCTCCACGCCCTTCAGCAGCTCCATGATCTCGCCGACGAGCTGGTTCAGCTCTGCGTCGATCTCCTCCAGCGGCCTTGGCGGCACGTACTCGTAGAAGTGCCTCGTGAACGGGATCTCGTAGCCGACCTTGGTCTTGGCGGTCTCTACCCAGGCATCCGGAACATGGGGGAGCACCTCCGAGGCGAAGTACTTCGAGATGACCTCGTCCCGGGCATCCGTTCCCGCCTCGTTCCCACCCCACGTGAACGGCACGTTCTCGGTGTCGCGCAGCTTGGAATCCGCCTTCGGCTTGCCCTTGCGGTCGCGGACGATCTCGCCGTCTTCGTCGCGCAGCGGGCGCTCGACGGTGATGGTCCAGTAGCCGAACGCATCGGTCGAGAAGATCTTGGAGTGCTTCTGCTCGGTGTGCTCGGCGTACAGCCGTGCGATCTCGGCGCGGTCCTTCTTCGACACCTCGCGGTTCTTCTGTCCGAGGTTTTTGGGCAGCTTGCTCCAGAACGCGGTGCCGTCGATCAGCTGCACGGTGCCGATGCGATCCGCCGGCTTCTGGTTGTCGAGCAGCCAGACGTATGTGGCGATGCCGGTGTTGTAGAACATGTTGGTCGGCAGCGCGATGATCGCATCCACCAGATCGTGCTCCAGCAGCCAGCGGCGGATCTGGCTCGGACCCGACTCCGCGGCGCCGGTGAACAGCGGCGACCCGTTCAGCACGATGCCCGCGCGCCCGCCGCCTTCGTGAACCGGACGCATCTTCGTCGCGATGTGCTGCAGGAACAGCATCTGCCCGTCACTGATCGGCGGCAGCCCGCCGGGGAAGCGGCTGCGCTCGCCGGCATCCTGGATGTGCGCCTTCACCGCCGCCTGCGACGCCTTCCAGTCCACCCCGTATGGCGGATTCGAGAGGCAGTAGTCGAAGGTCTGCCCGGCGAACAGGTCGTCCGAGAGCGTGTTGCCGAGGCGGATGTTCGTGGCATCCTGCCCCTTCGCGATCATGTCGCTCTTGCAGATCGCGTACGACTGCGGGTTGATCTCCTGCCCGTACAGCCGCAGCGCGGCATCCGGATTCATCTCCAGCAGGCGCTCCTCGGCGACCGACAGCATGCCGCCGGTGCCGGCCGTCGGGTCGTAGATCGAGCGCACCGCACCCTTCTCGGTGAGCCCGGAGTCGTCGCCCGCGAACAGCAGGTCCACGATCAGGCGGATGGCGTCGCGCGGCGTGAAATGCTCGCCGGCGGTCTCGTTGGAGGCTTCGGCGAACTTGCGAATCAGCTCCTCGAACAGGTCGCCCATCGCCGCATTGGGCATCGCCTCGGGGGAGAGGTCGACATCGGCGAAGCGCTGCACGACCAGCAGCAGGCGGTTGCTCTCGGCCAGCGCCTCGATCTGGTCGTCGAACTTGAACCGGTCGAACACGTCGATGTTCTTCGAGAACCCGGAGATGTAGTCGATGAGATTCGCCTGCAGACCCTGCGGGTCGCCCAGCAGGCGCGCGAAGGTCCACGGCGAGCTGTTGTAGAAGCCGAGACCCGTCTTCTGACGGATGCGCACGTCGCGCAGGTCGTCGTTGTCGGTGCTGTGCAGCACCTCGTTGATCACGTCGCGGTGCGCGGACATCACGCCGTCCAGACGCCGCAGGATCGTCATCGGCAGGATCACGTCGCCGTACTGGTGCGGTTTGAACGGACCCCGAAGCTGATCGGCGATGGACCACACGAAAGTACCGAGACTGCTCACGGCTTAACCATGGCATATAAGCCCAGGCATGAATGCGCGTGGTGCGGATGATCATTGTCAAGAAGCTGGTGGGATGAGAGCAGTCCGATCGCGAGCATCCGAGATCGTCGGGATGCGCGTTCGAGAACTGCGCGACAAGGGCATGATCAGCCGCAACAAGCTCGCCGAGCGCGCGGACATGGACGTCTCGCACCTGGCTCGCATCGAGAACGGCACCGGCAACCCCACGCTGTTCGTCCTCATCCAGCTGTCCACGGCGTTGGACATCTCGTTGACGACCCTGGTCAAGGGCCTCTCCGCCGCCGACCTGCCCCAGGACATCAAGCCGTACTCCGAGGCGGACTTCCGGCGCGAGCTGCGCCGACGCGATCACGACGCCTGACCGGCCTCACACCACGAACCTCCAGACGTACTCGAGCCCGTCCTGCTGGCGGAACCAGGCGATGGTCACCACCACCTGGTCCACGTCGCAGTCGCACAGGCACAGCTCGACGGTCTCGGAGGGAAGCACCTGGCCCCACAGTTCGACTGCTCCGCTCTCGGAGAGGTCGCTGCGGAGCACCTTGACGAAGTCCACCGGCTCCTTGCCGGCGTTCATCACGACCGGATGCCTCCGGTCGCCCCGCGTCACCACCCAGGGCACGCAGTAGGCGGTGGGAGAAGGAGCTTGGGTGGTGTCGATGGAGTGCAGCATCCGGCCAAGCTATGAGCGGTGACGGACGCCGGACCCGGCCCCAGAGGACCTGCTCCCGGAAGGGTGGAGAAGTCGGGATCAGTCCTCGGCTGTGGAGGACGGATGCCGTCTCGGCAGCCTCAGCCGCGACACGACGCCCCCACCCACCAGGCGCGCGCCGTGCAGCATCCGGGTCTCGAGCTTCTCGCTGCCTGCGGCGGGCTCCAGCTCCGGCGGCAGCCACAGCGGCGCGGTCCCGAACGCACGACGAGAGTTCTTCAGCACCCGGCGCCCGAGCAGGTGATTGCCCGCACCGCCGATCACGGCACCCACACCGAAAGGCATCGCCTTGCCGATGAACGAGGCACCGCCGCGCGAGGCGAACTGGCGGATGAACTCGGACTTCAGCCGGTCGACCAGCGGCCCCACGGCCGCCCGCGGCAGCGACTTCGTCACCAGCTCACCCCAGTACGAGGAGCGCGTCCCGCCCTTTCCGGAAGCCTGCCTGGCCAGCTGGGAGACGAGATCGACGCCCTCCTTGCCCAGCATCAGCGTCATCACCAGCGCACGGGCGCGCTCGGGATCTCGCACGGCGATACCGTGCACCTCGGCTACGGACTGCGCGAACAGCGCGGTCGACTCCATGAAGCCCAGCGTCTCCGCACCCGAGAGCGCGAGCGTCACGCCCGTGCCGATGCCCGGGATCACGGCCGTCGCGCCGACCGCCGCGCCGCCCGTCGTCACAGCGGCGAGATAGCGCGTCTCCAGGATCCTCACGATCTGCGCGGGGTCGGCATCGGGATGCCGCAGGCGGATGCTGCGGATGTGAGCCACGACCAGCGGCCGCTGCACGGCCAGCATCCGGTCCAGGCCTCGCGCCGAGAAAGAGCGCCGAGGCGTATCAATGACGACGGGCTCGTCGATCTCGAGCTTGTGGACCTTCTGCCGCATGTGGAGATCCTATGCACGGCATCCGCGAGAAAGCCGAGTGCCCCGGTACCCTTGCGGGGCCGGGGCACTCTCAGTCGTGAAGTCTGAAATCACACGAACAGGTTCGCGCGCTCCAGATCCTCGGCGAAGTCGATCTCGACCGCGTACAGGTCGGAGACGTCCATCGGCTCGAGCAGCAGGCCGTTCTCGGCGATCGCCAGCTCGAGACCGCGCTCGAAGTAGTCCTGGTCGTCGACGCGCTGCAGCTGGCGCATGAACGCCGCCTTGTCGGCCGAGGAGATGTAGTTGATGCCCACGGCCTCGCCCAGCCCGCCCTTGACGGTCTTGGACAGCTCCTTGATGAAGCCCTCGGCGGTGACGGTGTACTTGACCTCTTCGTCGCTGACCTTGGACGTGTTGACTGTGACGAACGACTGGTCGCGCTCGATGTACTCGATCGCGCGACCGAGGATGCGCGGATCGAAGACCACGTCGCCGTTCATCCACAGCACGCCCGCCTTGCCGGTGGCGCTCAGGGCGCGCAGCAGGCTCTTGGACGTGTTGGTCACGTCGTAGCGCTCGTTGTGCACGTACTTCGCGGTGGGGAAGGCCTCGATGATGACCTCGGCGCGGTAGCCGACCACCGCGGTGATGCGTGCGTCGCTGCCGAAGGCCGCGCGGATGTTGTCGTGCTGCTGCTGCATGATGGTGCGGCCGTCGCTGAGCTCGGTGAGCGGCTTCGGCAGCGCGCGACCGAGGCGCGAGCCCATGCCAGCGGCAAGGATGACGGTCTGAAGAGTCACGATTTCTCCTTGAAAAGAACTTGTGTTCACTGTCGATTCATCGACGGGACACCTCTTCGTGCCAGGAACATGGTACTGATGCCACCTGGGAGACCCCGGGCAGAGCGGATGCCGTTGCTGATCCGTGATCGTTCTCACATGCGACGCTCAGGATTCTCATGGGCGTCCGAATGCCGTTTCGACGTGTGTCGAAGGGCTCGGAGGCCTTGCGCGCTCTTGATACCGTAGTACCCGTGACAGCTTCTCGCGACGATTCAGGGGACCACCGCGAAGACACCTCCCCGCAGAGTGTCGCAGGGGAGGGTATCGCCGCTGCGGGGGATGCGGTGAACAAGCCCGCGCGCGCGTCTTCGACGCGGAAACCGGCGGCGACGGTGAACGCGGATGCGGCAGAGCCGGCCGCTGATGACGCGAAGGCGGATGCTGGAGCCGAGCCCTCCGCGAAGAAGACGCCTCGTCGCACGGCGACGAAGAGTGCGGCGGCGAAGGGCACGGGCACGAAGGGCGCAGGTACGAAGGCCAGTTCGGCGAAGAGCACAGCGGCCAAGAGCACAGCCGCCAGGACCGCGGCGGCGAAGACCGCTGCTGCGAAGAAGGCGACATCCGACACTGCGGCGGCGAAGACGACCGCGGCGGGGCGCACGGCCGCAACCGGAGCGGCTCGCACGGCCGCTGCGAAGAAGGCTGCGGCCGCATCGGCATCCGAGACCGCATCCAAGACGGCGGCCGTGGCCAGGTCCGCGTCGAGCAGGACCGCAGCCGTCGGCAAGACTGCCGCCGGCAGGGCAACGGCGAAGTCGGCCTCCACGACGCGCAGCGCATCCAAGACTGCGGCACCCGACGCAGGCTCGGCGGAGACCACGGAGACCAAGACCACCTCGGCGACGTCGACCGCTGCGTCGAAGACAGCCGATGCGGAGACCACCGCACCCAAGGCCGGTGCTGCGAAGAGGACAGCGTCCAGGACCACCGCTACGGGAGCGGCGTCGAAGTCGACTGCGTCCAAGGCGTCGGTGTCAAAGACCACTGCGACCAAGGCTCGCGGTGCGAAGAGTCCCGCGTCCAAGCCCGCAGCCACCAAGACCGCAGCCTCCAAGACCGCGGCGTCCAAGACCGCGGCGTCCAAGACCGCAGCCTCGCGAGTCGCAGCTTCGACCAACGCGTCCCGGACCGCTGCTGCCGAGTCCGATCCCACCACACCCGAGTCGACCATCACCGCACAAGCGAGCTCAACGGCGTCCGCTGCGGCCGTCCCCCCGATGTCCGGGCCCGGCTCGAAGAGCCCAGCCACGACTGACGCCAGGGCATCCGCACCGCGTCTCGTCGCCGCATCCGACAGCGCGCCCGTCACCACCGAGGCGCGCGCACCCCGCGACGGCGAAGACTCGACGGCGGCCGAACCCGCGCTCACGCAGGCCCCTCCCGTCGTGGCTGCTCCGGCTGACTCCCCGCGGCCAGCAGCGGAGACTCCCGCGGCTGCGAACCACTCCGAGCCGATCGACGCCGAGGCATCCGACTCCACGGTCTCGGAATCCGAGACCGTGGCGCCCACAGATCCCGACGGCGTCACCGAGGCCATCCGCATCCGCGGCCTCGTCAAGCGGTTCGGAGACTCGCATGCCGTGGACGGCATAGACCTCACGGTGCCCGCCGGATCGTTCTACGGACTGGTCGGCCCCAACGGAGCGGGCAAGACCACCACGCTGTCGATCATCGCCGGACTCCTGCGGCCGGATGCCGGAACCGTGCACATCAGCGGCATCGATCAGCGCGCCAACCCGCTCGGCGCGAAGCGCGTGATGGGCGTGCTGCCCGACCGGCTGCGCACCTTCGATCGTCTGACCGGCCGCCAGTTGCTGCACTACTACGGGCAGCTGCGTGGGCTCAGTCGCACGGTGATCGAGAAGCGCGTGGCCGACCTCGCCCGTGCGTTCGACCTCGCCGAGGCTCTCGGCCGCGTCGTCTCCGACTACTCCGCTGGCATGACCAAGAAGCTCTTGCTGGCCGGTGCCCTCATCCACACGCCTCGGGTGCTGGTGCTCGACGAGCCGTTCGAGGCCGTCGACCCGGTGTCCTCCGGCGTGATCCTGGACATCCTGCGCTCCTACGTGTCGCATGGCGGCACCGTCATCCTCTCCAGCCACGGCATGGACCTCATCGAGCAGGTGTGCTCGCGAGTCGCCGTGATCGTCGACGGCGAGGTGCTGGCCGAGGGGACCGTCGACGAGGTGCGCGCCGGCCAGACGCTGGCTGCCCGGTTCGTCGAGCTCTCCGGTTCCGGGGGCGAAGTGGAGGGGCTGGAGTGGTTGCACACGTTCTCCGACTGAGACTGGCGCTGCTGGCCGGCGCCCTCCGTGGGGAGCGCCTGGTGCGCAGCGTGCTGGCCACGCTGGCTGTCGCAGCCTTCACCGTCGCGGTCTGCATCGCGGTGCTCGGTCTCGCCGAGGCGCCGCTGCCCACCGCGCGAACGATCATCGTGCTCGGCTCGGCGGCCACGTTCGTCGCGTTCTTCCTCGCGCCGATGCTGACCGCCACGCCGGATCAGCTCGATCCGCGGCGCTTCGGCCCGTTCGGCGTGGACGAGAAGCGGATGCCGTGGATCCTGGCGCTGGGGTCGCTGATCAGCATCCCCAGCTTCGCGCTCATCGCGGTGCACCTGTGCTTCGTGATCACGGCCATCACCGTCGGCGGCATCGCGTGGCCGGTGGCGATCCTCGCCGGCATCGTCAGCGTCGTGTCCACCGCGCTCGTAGCGCGCATCGGCATGGCCATCAGCGCCATCGCGCTGCCCGAGCGCCGATCCCGCGAGCTGACGGTGCTGTTCACCATCCCGATCATCGTCATCGCGTTCCCCGTCGCGGCGTACTTCGCCTCGATGAACTGGAACGGCCACGTGCCGGTGACCGTCGCCTCGGCGACCTCCGTCGTCGGGTTCACCCCGCTGGCCGCGCCGCAGGCGTTCCTGTACCACCTCGCCGCGGGCGACGCGGGGGCGGCCTGGGTCAGCGGACTGATCGCCCTCCTCACGCTCGGCGGGCTCCTGGCGGTATGGATGATCCTCGTGCGACGCCTGCTCAGCACCACCGAGCGCCCGCACGCCGCGCGCGAGCGCGTGGGACTGGGCTGGTTCTCCGGGCTCCCCGCCAATGCGTTCGGGGGAGTGGCCGCGCGCAGCCTGGTGTACTGGCTGCGCGACCGCCGCTACATCGTGAACGTCCTGATCGTCCCCATCGCCGGCGTCCTGACGGTGTTCCCGCTGATGGTCGCCGGGGTGCCCGCATGGGCCGCCGCGCTCGTGCCCGTGCCGCTGATGGCGCTGTTCTTCGGCTGGCTGCCGCACAACGACGTCGCCTACGACTCCACAGCCCTGTGGCTGCACATCGCCAGCGGCGTGCGCGGCGTGCCCGATCGGCTCGGCCGGCTGGTGCCCGTGCTGCTGGTGGCCGTCCCCGTGCTGGCCGTCGCCGTCTCCGTGACACTGGTCACCATCGACAAGTGGACTCTGCTGCTGCCGCTGGTGGGTGTGGCGGCCGTGCTGCTGCTGACGGGACTCGGCATGTCGAGCATCGCCTCCGTCGTCGCCCCGTACGCGGTCTCGCGCCCCGGTGACAGCCCTTTCCAGCAGCCGCAGCGCTCGTCGTCGCACGGCTCGTTCGGCGCCGCGGGCACGTTCGTGGGTGCGCTGCTGTTCAGCGCCCCCACCGTGTGGCTGTTCGTGCTGACCGTCGTCGATGGGGATCAGCATGCGCCCGCGACCTTCTGGACCGGCATCGTCACCGGCATCCTCGTGCTGGCCGGAGGCGCCGCCATCGGCGGTGCGATCTTCGAGCGCAGCGGCACGCGGCTGATGGAGTTCGTCGAGACCACCTGACCCCGGCGTCATCCCGGCGGCTAGAATCTCGACATGAGCATTCCGCTGGACAACCCCGATCACGGTGGCGTGGCAACACTGGATCGCGAACTCGAAGAGCTCCTCCGCGAGGAGAACCTCGAGCCCGGCGACCACGAGCGCTTCTCCCACTACGTCAAGAAGGACAAGATCCTCGAGTCCGCCCTCACCGGCAAGCCGGTGCGAGCGCTCTGCGGCAAGAAGTGGACTCCGGGGCGCGACCCCGAGAAGTTCCCGATCTGCCCGACGTGCAAGGAGATCTACGACAAGATGATGCGCTGATCCGAGTCAGTCCGCGTCAATGCCCTTCGACTCGTCGCTGCGCTCCTCGCTCAGGAACCAGTCGGCCCCTCCGGGGCGTCAATGAATAGAGTCGGGATCGCAGGATCCGACTTGCTGAGCGCGAGGGCGCGCACAGGCAGCTCCTCGCGCACCTTCAGGTGATGCTCCCTCGCGGACTCCGTGCCCGCGTGTCCCTCGTAGGCGGTGTCGACGTCGCCGTCCTGCACCAGCACGACCTGCAGTGGCCGCGAGTCGGGGTGCGCCGCCGGCTCGTCGACGCGCTCGAAGCCGTCGGCCACCGAGATCGTCTCGGCCACGGCCACGCCGTTCGCAAGAGTGCGGAAGGCAGCCTTGCGTCCGCCCTTGGAGGCCTTGTCGGCGGATGCCTTGGCGACGGCGACCCAGCCGCCCGCGGCATCCTGCCTGGCGACGAGCTTGTAGACCATGCCCGCGGTCGGGTATCCGGATCCGGTGACCACCGAGGTGCCCACGCCGTAGGCATCCACGGGAGAGGCTGCGAGAGCCGCGATGGCGTACTCGTCGAGGTCGCTGGTGACGGTGATCTTCGTCCCCGTCGCGCCCAGTTCGTCGAGCTGTGCGCGCACCGCACCCGCCACGATCGGCAGGTCGCCGGAGTCCAGCCGCACGCCGCCGAGTGACGTGCCGGCCACACGGATGGCCGTCTCCACGCCCGTGCGGATGTCGTAGGTGTCCACCAGCAGGGTCGTGCCGGTGCCGAGGCTGTCCACCTGCGCGCGGAACGCGTCCTCCTCGGTCTCGTGCAGCAGGGTCCAGGAATGCGCGGCGGTGCCCATCGTCGGGATGCCCCAGGCGCGGCCCGCCTCGAGGTTGCTGGTGGCGCCGAACCCGGCGATGTACGCCGCACGGGCGGCGGCGACGGCGGACTGCTCGGCGGCGCGCCGCGAGCCCATCTCGGCCAGCGGGCGCTCCCCGGCGGCGATGCTCATGCGCGAGGCCGCCGTGGCCACGGCCGAGTCGTGATTGAGCACGCTCAGTGCGAGGGTCTCCAGCACCACGGCATCGGCGAAGCTGCCCTCCACTGTCAGGATCGGGGAGCCGGGGAAGTACAGCTCGCCCTCGCGGTAGCCGCGGATCGTGCCCGTGAAGCGGTAGCCCTCCAGGTAGCGCAGCGCGTCGGCATCCACCACGTCGTTGTCGCGCAGGTACTTCAGTTCGTCGTCGCCGAAACGGAACTCGCGCAGCAGCGACAGCAGGCGTCCGGTGCCGGCCACCACGCCGAAGCGGCGCCCGCCGGAGAGCCGGCGGGAGAACAGCTCGAAGACCGAGGGGCGGCTCGCCGTGCCGTCGCGCAGCGCGGCGGCGAGCATGGTCAGTTCATAGCGGTCGGTGAGGAACGCGGAGCTCATCCGCCCAGTCTATGGTGAGGCGATGATCTTCCTCGTGGCGGTGCGGGCGGACTCCGTGGCAGGCTCGTGGAGGGGCATGAAGGGATGAGCATGGACGAGGAGCTGCGCAGACTCGCCAATGGCGTCGTGTGGCCGGGGTTCCTCGGCTCCGCAGTGCCGGACTGGCTGGAGCAGGAGCTCGCGGCCGGGCTGGCGGGCGTGGTCTACTTCGCGCAGAACCTGCACGGCGACACGGCCGCTCTCAGCGCCCGCATCCACGAGATCGCCCCGCTGGCGCTGATCGGCATCGACGAGGAGGGCGGCTCGGTCACCAGGCTGGAGACCGCCACCGGTTCGACGGCGCCCGGCGCCGCGCAGCTCGGGGCCGTGGACGATCTGCGAGCGACGCGCGCCACGGGCTACGAGATCGCTCGACGCTGCGACGCCGTCGGCGCCGACGTGGTGCTGGGACCGGTCGCCGACGTCAACACCGACCCGCGCAATCCCGTGATCGGCACACGATCGTTCGGCAGCGACACGGATCTCGTGTCCCGGCATGCGGCGGCCGCCGTGCGCGGCATCCAGGATGCCGGCCTCGCGGCCTGTGCGAAGCACTACCCGGGCCACGGCGACACGGCGCTGGACTCGCACCACGACCTGCCCCGCATCGACGCACCGGTGGCGGAGATCACGGCGCGGCACCTGCCGCCGTTCGCCGCGGTGGTCGATGCCGGCGTTCAGGCCGTCATGACTGCGCACATCGTCGTGCCCGCCTGGGGCGACGCCCCCGCCACGCTCAATCCCCGCATCCTCGGGATGCTGCGGGCGGGCGGCTTCGACGGTGTGATCGTCACAGACGCGCTGGACATGGCCGCCGTCCGCGAGACCGTGGGGCTCGGGCCCGGCGCGGTGGCGGCGCTGAACGCCGGCGCCGACCTGCTGTGCGTCGGCAACCCCACCAACCCCGGTCAGGCGATGCTGCCGGACCAGGACCAGCACGATTTCCACGCCGTGCGGGATGCCGTCGTCGAGGCGATCCGCAGCGGTGCGCTCCCGCGCGAGCGGGTGGCCGAGGCAGCGGCCCGCGTCGCGCGGATGGCGGAGCGCGTTCGCTCGCGTCCGGCGGTGCCGGAGACCCGCTTCGACGCCGCGGCCGTGGTGCAGCGCGCGGTCACCGTCCGCGGGCGGCTGCGGCCCCTGCCGGACGTGCCGACCGCCGTCATCGACATCCGCCGCCGCTCGTCGTTGGCCGTGGACAGCGCTGCGGGCCATGTCGCCCTCGCCCTGGCCGCCGGCGGGCCGACCCTGCGATGGGAAGCGACGGCAGATGCTGTGCGAGTCGACGCCGTGCCGGTCGCGGCCGGAGAGGGTCCTCTGATCGTGCTGGCGGATCGGCTGGACGCGGGCGCCGCGCAGCGCGCGCTCGCCGAGCGCCTGGCCCGGGCGTACCGCGCGGTGATCGTCGACGTCGGCGTGCCCGGGCCTGCCATCGACGACGTCCCCGTGATCGAGGTCCGCGGAGCCGGGCTCCTCGGCGCGCAGCAGGCGCGGCGTCTGCTCGTGGGCGCCCCGTATCGACCGTCCCCGAGCGAACTGGAGGATCTCACATGAGCACCGACGACCTGAACCGCACGCTCGACGCCCTGGCCACCGAGCAGGTGGACCCGGCGGCCGCGCACTTGGACGAGCTCGGCACCGGCGCCCAGGTGGCGCTGATGATGACGCACGCGGCGCAGGCGGCATCCGCCGTCGCCGCCTGCGCCGACAGCATCGCCGCGGCCGTGGACGGGATCGCCGCCCGCCGCGCGCGGGGCGGGCGCCTCGTCTACATCGGTGCCGGCACCGCCGGACGGATGGGCGTGCTGGACGCCAGCGAGATCCCGCCGACGTTCGGCACCGACCCCGCCGAGGTCGTCGGGCTCATCGCGGGCGGCGATGAGGCGCTGCGTCACGCGGTCGAGAACGCCGAGGATGACGCGCTCGCCGGCATCACGGACCTGGAGGACATCGGACTCAGCGCTGACGACGCGGTGGTCGGCATCTCGGCATCCGGACGAACGCCGTACGTCGTCGCCGCTCTCGCCCACGCTCAGCGGGCGGGGGCGTTCACCGTGTCACTGGCATGCAACACGACAGCCGCGATCTCGCAGGGTGTGGATGTGGCCATCGAGGTGGCCGTCGGCCCTGAGGTCGTCGCCGGCTCCACCCGGCTGAAGGCCGGAACCGCGCAGAAGCTCGTGCTGAACACGCTGTCGACGCTGACGATGGTGCACGAGGGCAAGGTGCTGGGGAACCTCATGATCGACGTGCAGGCCACCAACGAGAAACTGCGCGTGCGGGCGCAGCGCATCGTCGTCCGCGCGACGGGAGCGGATGCCGACACCGCCGCCGCCGCGCTGGCCGCAGCCGGCGGTTCGGCCGCCCTCGCCATCGCCATCCTCGCCACCGGACTCGACGCCGATGCGGCCAGGGCCGCGCTGCGCGACGCCGGCGACCTGCGCACGCTCGTGCACGCGTCAGGGACTCGCCGCAGTGGCGAGGCGGGATGACGCCGCCGATGCTCGTAGGGGCGGGCTCCGGCTGGACCGTCGCGGGCCCCGAGTAGGCTTGGGCATCATGAACGACGCGCCCATCGGCATCTTCGACTCCGGCGTCGGCGGACTCACCGTGGCCAGAGCCATCCGCGCGCAGCTGCCTGCGGAGTCCATGGTGTACATCGGCGACACCGCGCACTCCCCGTACGGGCCCAAGCCCATCGCCGACGTGCGGCGGTACAGCCTCGAGGTGCTCGACACCCTGGTGGATCAGGGCGTGAAGATGCTCGTGATCGCCTGCAACACGGCATCCGCGGCCATGCTCCGCGATGCGCGCGAGCGCTACGACGTGCCCGTCGTCGAGGTCATCGGACCCGCTGTGCGCCGCGCCGTCTCCACCACACGCAACGGCCGCGTGGGCGTGATCGGCACGGTCGGCACCATCGGCTCGCGGGCGTACCAGGACATGCTGGAGGTCGACGAGCGCCTGCAGGTGTTCACCGCCGCCTGCCCGCGGTTCGTGGAGTTCGTCGAGGCCGGCATCACCGGCACACCCGAGGTGCTGGCCGTCGCCGAGGACTACCTCGCGCCGCTCCGGGATGCCGACGTCGACACCCTCGTGCTGGGATGCACGCACTACCCGTTCCTGCGCGGCGCCATCAGCTACGTGATGGGCGACGGCGTCTCCCTGGTCTCCAGCGACGACGAGACCGCCGCCGACGTGTACCGTCAGCTGGTGCGCGGCGACCTGCTCGCACCGTCGGATGCTGTGGCGTCGTACACCTATGAGGCCACCGGCTCCTCCGCCGACGACTTCACTGCGCTGGCCAACCGGCTGATGGGCCATGAGGTGCGCGATGTGCAGCTCGTGCAGACCGGTGTCATCACCCTGCCGGACCTGTCCGGCGCCGAGATGCTCTGACCCCGACCCGACATCGCTCCGCGAACCCCTGAGTCTCCGAACCCCCGAGAGGACACCATGTCAGACACCGTCCGCGCCGATGGGCGCCGCACCGACCAGCTCCGAGAGATCACCATTGAACGCGGCTGGTCCGCCAACGCGGAGGGCTCGGCGCTGATCAGCTTCGGCGGCACGCGCGTGCTGTGCACGGCATCCTTCACCAACGGCGTCCCGCGCTGGCTGACCGGCAAGGGCAAGGGCTGGGTCACCGCCGAGTACGCCATGCTGCCGCGGGCGACCAACTCGCGCAACGACCGTGAGAGCGTGAAGGGGCGCATCGGCGGACGCACGCACGAGATCTCCCGCCTGATCGGCCGCGCGCTGCGCGCCGTGGTGGACACCAAGGCCCTGGGCGAGAACACCATCGTGATCGACTGCGACGTGCTGCAGGCGGACGGCGGCACCCGCACCGCGGCCATCACCGGGGCCTACGTGGCTCTGGCCGACGCCATCGAGTGGGGTCGCGAGAAGAAGTTCATCGGCAAGAACTCCACTCCGCTGCTGGACTCGGTCGCCGCGGTGTCCGTCGGCATCATCGACGGCGAGCCCATGCTCGACCTGGCATATGTCGAGGACGTGCGCGCGGAGACCGACATGAACGTGGTCGTGACCGGTCGCGGGCTGTTCGTCGAGGTGCAGGGCACCGCCGAGGGCGCCCCCTTCGACAAGCGCGAGCTGGACGCCCTGCTGGAGCTGGGCGTGAACGGCTGCGCCGACCTGAAGGCGCACCAACTGCAGGTGCTGGGCGCGTGAAGGTCGTCCTGGCCACCCACAACCCGCACAAGGTCGCGGAGTTCCAGCAGATCGTCGCAGCCACCCGCCCCGACCTCGAGATCGTCGCCTACGACGGGCCCGAGCCCGTCGAGGACGGCGTGACGTTCGCGCAGAACGCGCTCATCAAGGCCCGCGCGGCGGCGGAGCACACCGGACTGCCGGCGCTCGCAGACGACTCCGGCATCTGCGTGGACGTGCTGGGCGGGTCGCCCGGCGTGTTCTCGGCGTACTGGGCGGGGCAGAAGAAGGATGCCACCGCCAACCTCGAGCTGCTGCTGGATCAGTTGCGCGACATCGCCGACCCGCACCGCGCCGCGCAGTTCCACGCCACCATCGCGCTGGTCGTGCCCGGCGGCGCCGAGCACACCGTGCAGGGCGTCTGGCCCGGTCGTCTCGCACACCGGCCGGCCGGCCCCGGCGGGTTCGGCTACGACCCGATCTTCATCCCGGACGGGCAGGATGCCGGCGCCGAGCGCACCGTCGGCGAGTTCACGGATGCCGAGAAGCAGGCCCAGTCGCACCGTGCTCGAGCGTTCCAGGCGCTGATCCCGCTGCTGGCGGAGCTCTAGGCGCTACTGAGAACCGTTACCGTTCCCGACTGCGCGGAAACGGCGCTGACCGGCGTGTTCCCGGCCTAGCCTGGAAGCATGCACGATCACGCTCCCGCCCCCGGCGGCCTCCGCGACGCCGGACACCGGCGCCTGCTGGCCATCTCGCTGGGCCTGACGGCGACAGTGATGGTCGTGCAGATCGTGGGCGCGATCCTGTCGGGTTCCCTGGCGCTGCTGGCCGACGCCGCGCACATGTTCACGGACTCGTCGGCTCTGGTGATCGCGCTGATCGCCACGGCCGTCGCCGCGCGCCCTGCCGATGCCCGCCGCACCTTCGGCTACCAGCGCGCCGAGGTGTTCGCCGCGCTCATCAACGCGATCATCCTCATCGTGCTGACCGTGAGCGTCGCGATCGGCGGCGTCCAGCGCCTGCTGAACCCCGGTGATGTCGAGGTGGCGGGGCCGGTCATGCTGACCGTGGCCGTGATCGGCATGCTCGCCAACGCCGCATCCCTGTGGCTGCTCAGCCGTGCCCAGGCCACCAGCATCAATGTGCGCGGCGCGTACCTCGAGGTGATGGGCGACCTGCTGGGATCGGTCATGGTGATCGTGGCCGCCATCGTCATCGTCACGACGGGATGGATGCCGGCAGATGCCATCGCCTCCCTGCTGATCGCCGCGATGATCGTCCCCCGCGCCATCTCGCTGCTGCGCGAGGTGGTCTCGGTGCTGGCCGAGTCCGCGCCCCAGGGCATGTCGGTGGACGAGATCCGCACACACCTGAAGGGCTACCGGGGCGTGGTCGACGTGCATGATGTGCACGTGTGGCAGCTCACCCGAGGCGCGCCCGTGTTCACAGCGCACGTGATCGTCGCGCCCGCGGTGTACACCGCCGACCGCTCCGCGGAGCTGCTGGCCGAGCTGCAGTCCTGCCTGGCCGAGCACTTCGACGTGGAGCACTCCACCTTCCAGCTCGAGCCCGCCGGCCACGACGACTGCGAATCCACGCACGCCTGACCTGGCTCAGGATTCGCGCCGCACCTCTTCGGGGGACTTGTCCGCGCGCAGCCCGCGCCAGCGCGAATGGCGCAGGATGCCGCCCGGCGACCAGTTCGCGAACTCGACCTCGCCGACCAGCTCCGGCCGCACCCACAGGGCGTCCGACGCGTCGGCAGCCGGCACGCCCTCCAGCGGAGGATCCGGCACGCGCAGCGGCTCCAGCCGCGCCGCCAGGTCGCGCAGCATCCGGTCGGTGAATCCGGTGCCGACGCGGCCGACGTACTCGAGCGAGCCGTCCGGCCCGCCCACCGCCAGCAGCAGCGATCCGATGCCGCCGCGCCGGTTGCCCTGACCCGGGCGGATGCCGACGATCACCGCCTCCTGCGTGCGGGTGTGCTTGATCTTCAGCCATGACGGCGATCGTGCACCGGGTCGGTAGGCGGATGCCGGATCCTTGGCCACCACGCCCTCCAGACCGTACTGCGCGCTCATGCGCAGGGCTGCGTCGAGGTCGTCGAACACCGGCGGCACCTGCACCGGCGCATCGAGGCCGGATGCCAGCTGCTCCAGCAGCTCGCGGCGCTGCCGCAGAGGCATCCGGGTGAGGTCGTGGCCGTCGAGCCGCATCAGGTCGAACAGCAGGTACACGACGGGCGTGCGCACCACCTCGCGCTCGATCTCGCGACCGCGGGTCAGGTGCATGCGGTCCTGCAGCCGGCTGAAGCTCGGCAGCCCGCGCGCGTCGAAGGCGACGATCTCGCCGTCGACCACGGCGTCGGATGCCGGCAGGTGCGGCGCCCCGTCGGCCGTGAGCTCCGGGTACCGCACCGTGATGTCGGTGCCGCTGCGGGCGCGCAGCGTGAACCGTCCGTCCGCCCAGGTGCCGATCGCGCGGACGCCGTCCCACTTGATCTCCGCCCAGTCGTAATCGCGGGCGAGGCCGGGGGAGCCGGATTCGGAGAGCATGGGGCGGATGGAGGCGGCGTCGGGCGCGGCCGGTGCGTCGGGCATCGCCGACGCGGCGAGAGGAGCGGGTGCGGCGGGCACAGGCGCGTCCACCGGATGCGGAACAGCATCCTTCATGCGGTGCAGCAGCCACTGCGACTTCTCGCCCTCGCCGCCGGTGCGGATCAGCGCGAGTGCGGCGAGCGGGTCGATCCCGGCATCCACCCGCTCCAGCACCTCGTCGAACTCCAGCTGCCCCAGCTCGGGATCCTCCAGCTCGTCCCAGGTGCGCGGCGCCGCCACCCACGGCCGCGCCCGGCCGCGCAGCGAGTACGGCGCGATGGTGGTCTTGGCGGCGTTGTTCTGACTCCAGTCGATGAACACCTTCCCGCCGCGCGCGGACTTCGCCATCGTCCGCGTGACCAGGTCGGGATGATTCGCCTCGATGAGCCGGGCCAGCTCCTTCGCGACCGCCGAGACGTCGTCGCTGGTCTGCAGGCCCGCGCCCTCGTCATCGGTCGGCAGGCGCGCATACAGATGGATGCCCTTGCTGCCGCTGGTCACCGGAATCGGGTCGAGTCCCATGCCGCTCAGGATGCCGCGGGCGATGCGCGCCACCTCGGCGCACTCCGCCAGCCCCGTGCCGGGACCGGGATCGAGGTCGAGCACCAGCCGGTCCGGTCGCCCGCGCTCGCCGGAGTGCGTGAACCGCCACTGCGGCACGTGCAGTTCCAGCGCCGCGATCTGCGCGAACCACACCAGGGCCGCGGCATCATCGGCCTGCGGATACTCCTTCGCCCCGCCGGAGTGCTCGATCGGCATCCGCCTGATCCAGTCCGGCGCGCCCTGCTCGAGCTGCTTCGTGAAGAAGCTCGAAGAGGGAGCATCCGCGGTTCCCACCCCGTCCACCCAGCGCTTGCGCGTGATGGGGCGACCGCGCAGGTGCGGCAGCATGACGGGTGCGATCCGTGAGGCGTAGGCGAGGATCTCGCCCTTGGTCGTGCCGGTCTCGGGGTAGACGACCTTGTCGAGATTGGTCACGCGCAGGCGGCGGCCGTCGACCTGCACGACCTGCCCGCTCGCTGCCATGGGGACAGAGTAGCCGGGCGGGCACAAGCCCCTGGCCGGAACCACTGTGACTGGTGATACTTGTGTGATGAGGAGCATCTGGAAGGGCGCGGTGACCTTCGGCCTGGTGAACGTTCCGGTCAAGGTGTACTCGGCGACCGAGGACCACGACGTCCCCCTGCATCAGGTCCACGACGAGGACGGCGGGCGCATCCGCTACCAGCGGGTCTGCGAGCTCGACGGCAAGACCGTCGCCTACGCCGACATCGACCGCGCGTATGTCGACGACGACGGGCAGACCGTCGTGCTCACCAAGAAGGACCTGGCCGCACTCCCGGCCGAGAAGAGCAGGGAGATCGACGTGGTGGAGTTCGTGCCCAGCGACCAGATCGACCTGCTCACCCTCGACCGGGCCTATTACCTGGAGCCGGACTCGACCTCGCCAAAGGCGTACGTGCTGCTGCGACGGACCCTCGAGCAGACCGACCGCACGGCCATCGTGCGGTTCACGCTGCGGCAGAAGACCCGGCTGGCGGCGCTGCGCGTGCGCGGTGACGTGCTGGTGCTGCAGACACTGCTGTGGGCCGACGAGGTGCGCGAGGCGGCCTTTCCCTCGCTGGACGAGGAGGTGAAGATCAGCGCCAAGGAGCTGGAGCTGTCGGCATCCCTTGTCGAGAGCTACTCGTCGGACTTCGAGCCGGAGTCGTACGTGGACGAGTACCAGAGGGAACTGAGCACCCTCATCGACGCGAAGATCTCCGCCGGCGAGACCTTCGACGTGTCGGAGACCTTCGCCGAGGAGGGCGAAGGCACCGTCGGCGAGGTCATCGATCTGATGGAGGCGCTGCGCGCCAGCGTGGAGCGCTCCAAGGCCGCGCGCGCGAAGGACGCGGGCTAGGAGGCGTCGCTCCCGGCGCTCGCCGCCTCCTTGCCGACCTTGTGGCGCTCGCTGAGGTAGTGCCACAGCGTCAGCAGGGCGCTGCCGGCGACGGCGGCGAGCAGGATCAGGTCGATGTAGTTCTCCACGAAGCGCGCGACGGGAGGGATGTAGCCGATCAGGTAGCCGAACATCGTCAGGCCGAAGCCCCACAGCACGGCGCCGATGAGGTTGTACAGCGAGTACCGCTTCCACGGCATGTGGCCCACGCCCGCCGCCACCGGGGCGAAGGTGCGCACGATCGGGACGAAGCGCGCGAGGATGACGGTGAGGCCGCCGAAGCGCTCGAAGAAGGCGTTGGTGCGCTCGACGTTCTTGCGGCTGAACAGCCCGGACTCCTTGCGCTCGAAGACCGCGGGCCCGCCCTTGTGCCCGATGAAGTACCCGACTTCACCGCCCACGAACGCGGCCACGCCGATCAGCAGCGCCACGACCCAGACGCTCAGCCCGAACACCCCGTGCTCGGATCCGGCGATCGGGTGCGACAGCAGGCCGGAGATGACCAGCAGCGTGTCCCCGGGGAACAGGAAGCCGATCAGCAGGCCGGTCTCGGCGAAGATGACCAGGCACACCACCAGCAGGGCCCACGGGCCGGCAGCACTGATGATCGTGTGCGGATCCAGCCACGGGATGAGCGCGGTCGGTGCCTGGATGAGCGTGTGAAGCAAGAGCGTTCCCGTCGGTCGTGATGCGGCGGATGGTGAAGGGGATGCGTGCGGGAGATGGGACTTGAACCCACACGCCCAGGGGCACAGGAACCTAAATCCTGCGTGTCTACCGATTCCACCACTCCCGCGCGTCAGCAAGTCTACTGATCGGCGGTTACGGGAACCCGTACATCTGCCCAACATCGCCCTGTGGATAACTCTGACGGCGGATCGCGGGGTTCTGACATGATTCCCGCGTGAGTCATCCGTCCATCGTCGTCGCCGAGAGGGTGCGGCGCCGTCTGCGCCTCGAGCACACCGATCCCTCCTCGCATCCCGACGAGGCACGGCACATCGCGCAGACCGAGGTGCGGCGGCACAACGATCAGGCGCTGGCGCGCGGTGAGGCCATCATCGACGACGAGGCCGCGCTGATCCGCGACGTGCTGGCCTCGGTGTCCGGCTTCGGCGCGCTGCAGCCCTTCCTCGACGATCCCGAGATCGAGGAGATCTGGCTGAACGGCCCGGATCGCATCTTCGTCGCGCGTGGTGGCACCACCGAGCGGGTGGATCTTCGGCTGACGGATGCCATCGTGCGGGATCTCGTGGAGCGGATGCTGCAGTCCACCGGCCGCCGGGTGGACATCAGCCAGCCCTTCGTGGACGCCTCCCTGCCCGACGGGTCGCGCCTGCACGTCGCCATCGCCGATGTGGTCAGGGGCTCCTGGGCCGTGAACATCAGGAAGTTCCTGCCGCAGCACCGCACTCTGGAGTCGCTGGTCGCACAGGGTTCCGTGCCCGCGCACATCGCGGATCTGCTGCGCGCTTCGCTGCAGTCCGGTGGCAGCGTGATCGTCTCAGGCGCCACGCATGCGGGCAAGACCACGCTGCTGGGCGCCCTGCTGGCATCCGTCGCCGACAGTCAGCGGATCATCACCGTGGAGGAGACGTTCGAACTGGCGGTCACCGGCCCCGACGTGGTGGCGCTGCAGGGGCGGCAGGCGGGCATGGAAGGGACGGGCGAGATCACGCTGCGGCGGCTGGTCAAGGAGGCGCTGCGCATGCGGCCGGACAGGATCGTCGTGGGCGAGGTGCGCGACGCCGAGGCGCTGGACCTGGTGCTGGCGCTCAATACCGGTGTCCCCGGTGCCGGCACCGTGCATGCGAACTCGGCGGCCGAGGCGCTGGAGAAGCTCGCCCTGCTGCCGCTGCTGGCGGGCAGGAACATCGATCGCGCATTCATCGCGCCGGCGTTGGCGACCTCGATCACCTATGTCGTGCACTGCCGTCGGGAGGTCGACGGCTCGCGGCGCATCGTCGAGGTGATCGCGCCCACCGGCGAAGTGGCGGCGGGGCGCATCCTCAGCTCGCCGGTCTACCGGGTCGGTGGTGACGCATGACATTGCTGATCGGGGCGCTGCTGGGTGCGGGCCTGCTGCTGTGCGCGTCGCCGTGGCTGTGGCCGTCGCGGGAGAAGCCCGTGCGCACCCCGCATCGCGGCAGGCTGCGTCGGCTGCTGGAGGAGGCCGGGCACGCGCGGGCGTCCACTCGCACGCTGGTCGTGACCATGATCGCGCTGGCCGCAGTCGCCGCATCCGTGGCCTGGCTGGTGACGGGGCTGCCGGTGCTGGCCGTGCTCGCCGCAGGGGCTGCGTCGTGGGCGCCGGTGCTGTACCTGCGCGGTCGTCGACTGCGCCTGCGCAAGGCGCGTCGGCAGCTCTGGCCCGACGTGTGCGACCTGCTGGTGGCGGCCATCCGCGTGGGCCTGTCGCTGCCGGACGCCGTGGCGGGGCTTGCCGAATCCGCACCGCAGTCCGTGCGCCCGGCGTTCGCCGTCTTCGCCCGTGACCTGCACTCCACCGGGCGCTTCGAGACCAGCCTGGACCGGCTGAAGGACGCGCTCGCCGACCCCATCGCCGATCGGATCATCGAGACGCTGCGGATGGCCAGGCAGGTCGGCGGCACCGAGCTGACCGGTGTGCTGCGGGCTCTCTCCTCGTCGGTGCGGGCGGATGCCGCGCTGCGCGGCGAGGTGGAGGCCAGGCAGTCCTGGATCCGCGGCGCCGCCGTGCTGGGCGCCGTCGCGCCATGGGTGATCCTGGGCCTGCTGGTGATGCGACCGGAGGGACGCGAAGCGTACGCCAGCCCGGAGGGCGTGATCGTCATCATGGTCGGCGCGGTGGTCTCACTGATCGCGTACCGGGTCATGCTGCGCATCGGCCGCCTGCCCGAACCGGAGAGGTGGTTCGGATGATCTCCGTCACCGATGCCGCCCTGGCGGTGCTGCTGGGCGGAACCTTCGCGCTGGGCGTGCTGGGTGTCCTCTCCGCACTTCCGCGGTGGGGTGCGCTGCCTCTGGAGCGTCGTATCGCCCCGTACCTGCGTGACGTCGTTCCCGACGAAGCCCTGCCCACCGGCATCCTCCCTCGCATCGGCGTGCTGCCCGTGCACGGGCGGTCGCTGTGGGAGCGCGTGCGGGCTGTGTTCGAGCGGATGCTGGGCGGCGGGGATGCGCTGGCCCTGCGGCTGGCGCAGGCAGGATCGTCCCGCACGCCGGCCTCGTTCCGAGGCCGACAGCTGGCGTGGGCGGTCGTGGGACTGGTCGCCGGGGCGCTGCTGGTGGTCGTGGTGGCCGTGGCCGACCGGATGACGCCGCCTGTCGTGCTGCTCCCGGTGCTGCTCGCCGCGGGTGCGGTCATCGCCTGCGACATGCTGCTCACGGCGCGCGCCAAGGCGAGGCGCGCACGGCTGGCCGATGAGTTGCCCACGACTCTGGAGTTCCTCGCGCTGTGCCTGTCGGCGGGGGAATCCCTGCTGGACGCGCTGCGACGGGTGTCGGGCGTCGGCACCGGCGAGCTCACCGAGGAGCTGCGCCAGGCCGTGCTGGCCGTGCACACCGGGTCGCCGTTGGCGGATGCGCTGGGGGAGACCGCGACGAAGCTGCAACTGCCTGGGCTCTCGCGAGCGGTGGATCAGATCATCGCGGCGCTCGAGCACGGCGCACCGCTGGCGGGCGTGCTGCACTCGCAGGCCGCGGATGCCAGGGACGAGGCCAAGCGGGTGCTCATCGAGCAGGCCGGGCGGAAGGAGATCTACATGCTCCTGCCGGTCGTCTTCCTGCTCCTCCCGATGAGTGTGCTCTTCGCGGTGTACCCAGGACTCTTCATCCTCAGGCTCGGTCTCGGCTGAGCAGCAACAGGGAACGACACAGGAAATCGACACGGACGGATATGCGCATGACAACGTTGAGAAGATGGTTCGCCTCAGGACGAGAGCTCGCCGACGACGAGCGCGGAGACGTGCCCGGATGGGTCCTGGTCACGCTCATGACGGCCGCCCTGGTCGTCGTGATCTGGGCGGTCGCCGGTCCCGCGCTGGTGGGGCTGTTCGAGCAGGCGATCTCGCGGGTCTCCGGAATCTGATCACGGCATGCCCCGCCCCGCACTGTCTGCCGATGAGCGCGGCTCCAGTCCCGTCGAGTTCGTGCTCGTCGGGGCGATGCTGACCGCGCTGGTGCTGGCCGTGCTGCAGCTGGCGCTGGCCATGTACGTGCGCAACGTCGTGCATGACGCCGCGGTCGAGGGCGCGCAGTACGCGGCGTTGGCGGACACCACGCTGGGCGAGGGCGCCGAGCGCACTCGTGCGGTCATCGACCGGGCGGTCGGCAGTACGTACTCGCAGGACGTGTCGGTGGGGCAGGATCGCAGCCTCGGGCACGAGAGCGTCGTGGTGCGCGTGCGCACCAGCCTGCCGGTGCTGGGGCTGGTCGGCGTGCCGTACGGGATGGAGGTGGAGGCGCGTGCGCCCGTGGAATCCTTCGGCGATGACTGAGCGGCGGCGTCCTGAGCAGCGCCGACCTGAGCGGCGCCGCACCGACCGCCTGCGCGGCCTGTGGGATGACGAGGACGGCACGGCGGTGCTGGAGTTCGTCACCGTCGGCGTGCTGCTGCTCGTGCCGCTGGTATACCTGGTGCTCACGCTCGGCGCCGTGCAGGAGCAGACGCTGGGGGCGGAGGCCGCGGCCCGCCACACCGCCCGGGTGATCGGCCAGGCTCCGGATGCCGGAACCGCCGCGGCGCGGGGAGATGCCGTGCTGCAGAGCGTGATCCGCGAGTACGGCATGGACCCGGATGCCGTGGACGTCAGCATCACCTGCCGTCCGGCCGCGGCAACGTGCCCGTCGGCGGGCAGCACCGTGATCGTCACGGTCGCCACGCGGGTGAGCCTGCCGTTCATGCCGCCGCTGTTCGGACTGGACCGGGTCGCCGCGATTCCCGTGCAGGCGGATGCCGCGCAGAAGGTCTCCCGGCTGTGGGGGCGCTGATGATGAGCCCTCGACGCCTGCGCGCGCTCGCCGCCGACGAGGACGGCAGCGTGCTGCCGCTGATCCTCGGCTATCTGCTGCTGGCCATCGCGGTCATCTTCGTGTGCGTGTGCGCAACGGATCTGTACATCGCGCAGAAGCGCCTGGATTCCCTGGCCGACGCCGCATCCCTGGCGGGTGCCGACGGCTTCAGCCTTCAGGTTCAGGACGGCGGCGTGCGCGCCGAGCTCACCGACGAGAAGGTGCACGAGCAGGCGGATGCCGTGGTCAGCGCTGTCGCGCACGATGCCCGCCTGGTCTCGGCCATCACCCCCGACGGGCTCTCGGCCCGTGTCACGGTCGCCACGGTGTGGCATCCGCCGCTGATCTCGCCGTTCGTGCCCGACGGCGTGCCGCTGGAGTCCACCGCGACGACCCGCACGGCGCTGCACTGAGTCAGTCGCGCACCTTGGCGGCCACACGGGGCAGGTACTTCGGCGTCCAGCGCATGAACCCGGCGGCTCCCACGACCGCGACGATGCCCATCAGCCCGGTCGCCAGCGACAGCGAGACCAGGGCCGTGATGGCCGAGACCAGCACCGGGGCGATCGCGCCGCCGGCATCCGTCAGCGTTCGCCACGACCCCAGGAACGTCGCCGGATCCCGCTGCGGGGCGAGATCGGCGCCGAAGGTCATCAGGATGCCGCTGGAGAGGCCGTTGCCCACGCCCAGGACCGCGGCGAGGAGCCCGTACCAGAGCAGCGCCGAATCCAGGTCGTGCGTGAACGCCAGCGCGCCGAAGCCCAGGCCCATCAGCAGCAGCGCCGGCATGGCGGCCCAGATGCGCCCGAAGCGGTCCATCACCTGGCCGCTGGCGTAGAACAGCGCGAAGTCGATGGCTCCGGAGACGCCCACCACCAGCGAGATGGTCGTCGCGTCCAGCCCCAGCGAGACGCCCCACAGCGGCAGGATCACCTGGCGGGCCGAGCGCACGGCCGACAGGCACGCCGCCGCGACGCCCAGTCTCGACAGCACTGCGCGGTACTCCCACATGGTGCGGAACACCCCGCGCTGGTCGGCCACCGGGATGGAGCCGGTCACCACCTCACCGGAGTCCTCGGCCACGGCGGCCCCGGTGGGCTTCAGCAGCGCGGGCGCCATGCGCTCGGGGTCGGGTCCGAACAGCACCAGCACCACGAGCACCGCCACGCAGCCCAGCAGGAACCAGATGGTGGAGTGCTCGGCATCCGTCAGCTGGATCAGCCCCGCGGCCACGAACGGACCCACGAAGACGCCGAAGCGGAAGCATCCGCCCAACAGGGACAGGAGCCGCGCGCGGAACCGGATCGGCACGCGCGTGGTCATGAACGCGTGCCTGGCCAGGCCGAACGACGCGGCGCAGAACCCCAGCAGGAACACGGCGAGCGTCAGCCACGCCAGCGACGGCGCGAGCAGCATCCCGACACCGGCGAGGATCGCCGCCAGACCCGCGTAGACCATGGTGAAGCGCTCGCCGATCTTCGTGACCAGCCACCCGGCCGGCAGGTTGCCGCACAGCTGGCCGACCACGAGCATCGCCGTCACCAACGCAGCCAGCGGCACGTCGGCGCCGAGGTGGGTGGCGAACACCGGGATCAGCGGGATGACCGCACCTTCGCCGAGCGCGAAGAGCACCGTGGGGATGTACACCATCGGCCCGAACTGCCTGATGATCCTGCCCGCGCTGTCGCTCACACCTTCACGCTAGCCCGCGGCGCGCGGAACCGCTCGCACGGCGCGATAGGCTGGACTGCCATGTTCGAACTCGATCTCTCCGCCGACATCCAGGCGCTTCGACACACCTTCGGCGACATCCGCGAGGTCGTCGACGTCGACTCCCTGCACGCGGACATCGCGCGCCTCAGCCAGGAGGCGGGCGCGCCCGACCTCTGGGACGACCCCGAGAAGGCGCAGAAGGTCACCAGCGCGCTCAGCCACAAGCAGGCCGACCTCAAGCGCGTCACCGACGTCGAGCGCCGCCTCGACGACCTCGAGGTGCTCATCGAGCTCGCCAACGAGATGCAGGACGACGACTCGGCCGACGAGGCGCGTCGCGAGCTGGCCGCGCTGACGGACACCATCAACCAGCTCGAAGTGCAGACCCTGATGGACGGCGAGTACGACGAGCGCAACGCCATCATCACCATCCGCTCCGGTGCCGGCGGCGACGACGCCACCGACTTCGCCGAGATGCTCATGCGCATGTACCTGCGCTGGGCCGAGCAGCACGGCTACCCGGTGAAGGTGATGGACACCTCCTACGCCGAGGGCGCGGGCATCAAGTCCGCGACTTTCGAGGTCACCGCGCCCTACGCGTTCGGCACCCTGTCGGTCGAGGCCGGCACGCACCGCCTGGCGCGCATCAGCCCGTTCGGCTCGGCCGACAAGCGGCAGACCTCCTTCGCGGCCGTCGAGGTCATCCCGCTGATGGAGGAGGCCACCGAGGTGGACATCCCCGAGGGCGACATCCGCGTCGACGTGTTCCGCTCCTCGGGCCCCGGTGGCCAGTCGGTCAACACCACCGACTCCGCCGTGCGCATCACGCACCTCCCGACCGGCATCGTCGTCTCGATGCAGAACGAGAAGTCGCAGATCCAGAACCGTGCGGCCGCCATGCGCGTGCTGCAGACCCGCCTGCTGCTGCTGCAGAAGGAGGAGGAGGCCGCCAAGAAGAAGGAGCTCGCGGGCAACATCACCGCCAGCTGGGGCGACCAGATGCGCTCCTACTTCCTCTACGGCCAGCAGTTGGTCAAGGACCTGCGCACCGGCCACGAGTCCGGAAACCCCGACCGGGTGTTCGACGGCGACCTCGACGACTTCATCTCGGCCGGCATCCGCTGGCGCAAGCGCAAGGAAGAGGACTGAGCGCGCTCAGCGCCTCGCACCGGCCAGCGTGCCGGTGACCTCGGACCAGTCGTCGTAGACCGTGCACTGCACCATGCGGTCCCCGGAGTCCCAGCTCTCCTGGCTGGGCCAGTAGCCCGCGAAGTTCAGCGCGGACTCCTCATACGGGACGCCGACGAAGTCGGCGAACGCGGCGCGGCAGGCGCCTTCGGCCTCTGCCTCCGTGTCACCGTCGCCGGGGAACTCCCGCTGGGTCATGTCGTACTGGTAGTAGACCTCCTCGCCGTGCGGGGTGTCGCAGGGGACCAGCACCACTCGGCCGTCCTCCTCGTAGTATGGCTGGTCGCTCGCGAGGCAGTCGCCCACCTCGACCTCCCACCAGTCCACGGTCTGACCGTCGACGGGCGCGGAGCGGGGGGAGTCCACCGGATCGGGCCACTCGTTGGCGACGCCTTCGCTGATCCCCGTCAGCGTCGCGCTGACGAAGGAGACGAACAGCACGATGCCCGCGATGATCAGCCCCAGCACCGAGACGATCAGGCCCGTGATGCCCGGCCACTTCGCGCCCGGTCGCACCAGCGCGACGATCGACAGCACGATCCCCGCCACCAGCACGAGGACTGCGAACGAGATGAGCGGCGGGAGGAGCGCCAGCAGGGCGCCCACGACGGACGCCGCAAGCGCCGCCCACCCCAGCGGGGAGACTCCTGAGGCGGTGGGAGGGGCGGAGAGGGGATAGCCGGATGCTGCGGGCGGGCCGTACGCGTTGTTCGCGGCCCATGGCGCCGGAGCAGCAGGCGACGGCGGTGCGAAACTCGACGGCGGCGCGAATCCCGGAGTGGGAGGCGCGAATCCCTGAGCGGGCGGCGCGAACGTCTGAGCGGGCGAGGCGAACGTCTGAGTGGGCGGGTTGAACGGCTGCGGGGGTGCGACATGCTCGGTCCACCGGGTGCCGTCCCACCAGCGCTGACGTCCGGATCCGTCGTCGTACCAGCCCGCGGGGAAGCTCATGGCTCATCATGGCACGGGCGGATGATCTCAGGCGAGTGTCGCTGAACGCACCTCGGCGGGGCGCACTTAGGCTCGAATGGCCATGATCCGGTTCGAGAACGTCACCAAACGCTATCGCGGCACCAAGCGACCCGCCCTCTCCGACGTCGACTTCAACGTCGAGGCCGGTGAGTTCGTGTTCCTCGTCGGGGCATCGGGCTCCGGCAAGTCGAGCTGCCTGCGACTCATCCTCCGCGAGGACGTGCCCACGACCGGCCGCGTGGCCGTGCTCGGGCGCGATCTGCGCTCGCTGGCCAACCGCAAGGTGCCGTACTTCCGTCGCCACGTCGGCTCGGTCTTCCAGGACTTCCGGCTGCTGCCGTCGAAGACCGTCTACCAGAACGTCGCCTTCTCGCTGCAGGTCATCGGCACCTCGCGCGGATTCATCCAGCAGGCCGTGCCCGAGGCACTGGCGCTGGTCGGACTCGACGGCAAGGCCAAGCGGATGCCGCACGAGCTGTCCGGCGGCGAGCAGCAGCGCGTGGCCATCGCCCGCGCCATCGTCAACCGGCCCAAGGTGCTGCTGGCCGACGAGCCCACCGGAAACCTCGACCCCGCGACCTCGGTGGACATCATGCAGCTGCTGACGCGGATCAACGCGGGCGGCACGACCGTGGTCATGGCCACGCACGAGGCCGCCTTCGTGAACCAGATGCAGCGCCGCGTCATCGAGCTCAAGGAGGGCGTGATGGTGCGCGACGAGGTCGGCGGCGGGTACGGCGACACCTCCGGCATCCCCCGCCTGCAGCCGGAGGCCGTACCCGGCGCCGCGGCAGCGGCGGCCCTCACGGCCGTGCAGGAGGTGCAGCGCCAGACCACGGCGGTGCCCGTCGTGGCCCCGGATGCCGTCCAGCCCCCGCCTCCGCCCGTGGAGCCTCCGGCGCAGGAGACGGATGCCCAGGCCGCAGGCCCCAGGACGAACCCGATCATCCTCCCCGACGTGAAGGTCGACGAGCTCGGAGTCGCCGATCGCCTCGGTCTCTCCGACGACGACGAGGAAGTGGGCCCGACCTCATGAATCTCGGACTCATCATCGGCGAGGCCCTGCTGGGTCTGCGCCGGAACCTCTCCATGGTCATCTCGGTGGTGCTGGTCACCTTCGTCTCACTCACCTTCGTGGGCGCGGCCGTGCTCATGCAGTCCCAGATCAGCACCATGCGCGGCTACTGGGGCGAGAAGGCCGAGGTCACGGTCTACATGTGCTCGCCGCTGTCGACCAGCCCCACCTGCGTGGGCGGCGAGGCCACCGAGGAGCAGATCGACCAGGTCGAGCAGGCGCTGAAGGGCGATGCCCTGGCGCCGCTGATCAGCCAGATGCGCAAGCAGTCCAAGGAGGAGGCCTTCAAGGACATCGTCGCCCAGCTCGGTGCCGAGCAGGCCGACGTGATCGGCGTGGAGAACACCTCGGTGGACTTCCGCGTGACCATGAAGGACCCGCAGCAGTCCGAGGTGATCACCGAGGCGTTCTCCGGTCAGGCCGGGGTGGATGCCGTGAAGGATCAGCGCAAACTGCTGGATCCGCTGTTCTCAGCGCTCACCGTCGCCACCTACATCGCCGTGGGCGTCGCGGCGCTCATGCTCATCGCCGCCGTGCTGCTGATCTCCACCACCATCCGGCTCTCCGCCTACGCCCGGCGCAAGGAGATCGGCATCATGCGCCTGGTGGGCGCCTCCAACAGCTCCATTCAGACGCCGTTCGTGCTGGAGGGCGTGTTCGCCGCCTTCCTCGGGTCGGTGCTCGCCAGTGCGGCGGTGCTCGCCGGGGTGCACTTCGGCGTGGAGGGATACCTGGCCGACCGGGTGCCGTTCATGCGCCCGCTGGTGGGCATGCAGGACGCGATGTTCGTCGTGCCCGTGCTGATCGGCATCGGCATCCTGCTCTCCGCGCTGTCGGCAGGATTCGCGATCCGTCGCTGGCTGCGCACCTGACCCGATAGACTGATCGGCTGGTCCGGATCGGACCGGCGAGTCAGGAGAACAACATGCCCAGGGAACGCGGTGAGAAGGTCATCGCGACCAACCGTCGCGCGCGTCACGACTACAACCTCGAGAAGTCGTACGAAGCCGGTCTCGTGCTCACCGGCACCGAGGTCAAGTCGCTGCGCCAGGGGCGAGCCAACCTCAGCGACGGCTACGCGTACATCAAGGGCGGCGAGGCGTTCCTCGACGCCGTGCACATCCCGGAGTACTCGCAGGGGCACTGGACCAACCACGCCGCCAAGCGCATCCGCAAGCTGCTGCTGCACCGCGACGAGATCCGCAAGCTCGAGCATGCCGTCTCGGCGGGCGGCTACACGCTGATTCCCACCCGGCTGTACTTCTCCGATGGCCGTGCCAAGGTCGAGATCGCCCTCGCCAAGGGCAAGCGCGAGTACGACAAGCGCCAGACGCTGCGCGAGCGTCAGGACACCCGTGACGCCGAGCGCGCCATGCGCACCCGGAACCGCCTGGGGGAGTAGCCGCTACTCTGCTGTCGTGAACCCGAACGTCCGCCCCAGGAACGCCAGCTCGGCCTCCAGGGACGCGATGATGGTCTCCGCACGGCGGAAGCCGTGGCCTTCGCCCTCGAACTCCAGGTACTCGTGCGGGATGCCGCGCGCGGCCAGCGCATCGCGGATGACCTGCGACTGCGAGGGCGGCACCACCCTGTCGTCCGAGCCCTGCTCCAGCAGCACCGGCACGTCGATGCGGTCCGCATGCGTCAGCGGCGACCGCTGGATGTACAGGTCCTCGGCCTCCGGCAGCGGCCCGACCAGGCCCTCCATGTAGTGCTTCTCGAAGTCGTGGGTGTCGGATGCCAGCATCCGCAGGTCGGCGACGCCGTACCGGCTGATGCCTGCGGCGAACGCCCCGCCGCGCACGAGTGCGCTGAGCACCGTCCAGCCGCCGGCGGAGCCGCCGCGGATCGCGATGCGCGCGGGATCGGCGAGGCCTGCATCCGCAAGGCCCTGTGCTGCGGCGATCACGTCGTCGACGTCGACGACGCCCCACTGGCCGTCCAGCCGCTCGCGGTAGGCCCGGCCGTAGCCGGTGGAACCGCCGTAGTTCACGTCCAGCACGCCGATGCCGCGGCTGGTCCAGTACGCGTAGGCGGCGGATGCCGCACCCGAGACGTGCGCGGTGGGACCGCCGTGCACCATGACGATGTACGGCGGCAGCTCGCCCGCGGGGGCGACCGGGTCGGGGTTCGTGGGCGGATAGTCGAAGGCGTGCACCTCCCCGTGCGGCCCGTCGAACGTCACCGGTCGGGCGATCGGGACCCAGCGCGCATCGACGCGTTCACCGCCGCGGATCGCCGTGACCTCGCCGGAGTCCGCATCCAGGCTCCACAGCCCGCGCTCCACGTCGCCGCCGGCCCCGGAGATGAGCACCCGGGTGCCGTGCACATCGCAGATGCTCGCCTCGGCGGTGATCGGCACGTCCAGCGTCTCGACGTCGCCGGATGCCGGGTCGATCAGCACGATCTCGTCGGAGCCGTTGGTGCGCACCGCCACGATGCGGCCGTCGGCCAGCACGCCGTACCAGCGCTGGCCGAGCAACCACAGGCCACCGCCGGTGTCGGCATCGGCGGTGTCGAAGAACTCGGTGGTCGCAGGGGGTGTCTGAGCGGGTGGTGAGGTGTCCTCGGCGATCCGGGCCAGCCACAGGTTCCAGCGCCCGGTGGCGTCGTCGGAGAACAGCAGCTCCTGATCGGAGAGCCACTCCGGCTGCAGCGCGGCACGAGCGGGGACGGACATGAGTGATCCGGACTCCAGATGTGCGACCGCGACTATCGCATGCTCCCAGGGCATGTGGGAGTCGACCCACTCCACGAACGCGAGTCGGCGTCCATCGGGCGAGAGCGCCGGGTGTGCGAAGAAGCCGTCGGAAGTCCAGAAGTGCCGCACACGAGAATCGTCGCTGGACGTCGGTGCCTTGAGCGGGATCTCCACGATTCCGCGCACGTGCTGCTCCGGCCGCAGGTCCTCCTCCACCGCGAACAGCCGTCCCTGCTGCAGCGACAGTCCGCCGTACTGCGGACCGGGCGCCGTCAGCGGCTCCGGAGCGCCGCCGCGCGGCATCCGGAGCACGCGCTGGGAGGCGCCGTCGACGAAGTACAGCGTTCCCTCGGCATCCGCCGTCCAGGCCCCGCCGCCGTACTCGTGCACGCGCGAGCGGGCGCTCCACGGCGCGGGAAGCACCTCCCTGCCCGACGAGCTGCGCACGGTGACCCGGCCGCCCTCGGACGGCACCGACTCGCCCCACCAGATCTCGTCGCCCACGAACCGCGCGCCGTCGATGCGGGGAGCGGATGCCGACACGTCGGCGGCGGAGAACGGCGAGGGCCAGGAACCGTAGGGCGTGCTCATCCTCCGACCCTATCCGCGGCCGTGACTCGACACACGGCGTCACACAGTGTGCGCCGGGCGGTGCCCGCGTTCTACCGTGCATTCACACCCCGATCCGCGAAGGAGAAGCACCGTTGCCCAGCTGTACGCCGTTCTCCTTCGAGCTGTACCCGCCGCGCACGGTCGCCAGCGTCCAGGCGCTGCACGACACCATCGACCGCCTCGCCGCCGCTGGCCCTGACTTCCTGTCGGTCACCTACGGCGCCGGCGGCTCCACGGGCGGACGATCGCTGGAGGTGCTGCGCTACATCCGCGCGCACACCGACGTCGAGCCCCTCGCGCACCTCACCTGCGTGGGGAACACCTACGCGGGGGCGGCACGACTGATCAGGGAGTTCCTGGATGCCGGCATCCTCAGCTTCCTCGCGCTCCGAGGCGACCCTCCCGCCGGTCACGACGAGAGCGAGCCGTTCCTGGGCGACCTGGAGAGCTCCGCGCAGCTGGTGCAGCTCATCGATCGCGTGCAGGCCGAACGTGCCCCCTACGAGGAGTCGCCGGTGCCCGGCAACCCCGGCGCTGTGCGGGTGGCGCCGCGGCGGAAGGTCAGCATCGCCGTGGCGGCGTTCCCCAACGGGCATCCGCGGTCCGCGTACAGCAGCCAGCACGTCGACGCACTGCTGGCCAAGCAGGCGGCGGGCGCCACGCTCGCCATCACGCAGCTGTTCTTCCACCCCGATCACTACCTGGCCTTCGTCGAGCGCGCTCGTCGCGCCGGGGTCACCATCCCGATCCTGCCCGGCATCATGCCGATCACCTCGCCCGCCCGGCTGAATCGCGTGCTGCAGCTCACCGGCGAGGAGCTGCCGGGCGAGCTGTCCATCGCCCTCGAGGTGGAGCCCACCGCCGAGGGCCGCAGGCAGATCGGCATCGAATGGGCTGCCGATCTCGCCCGCGACGTCGTCGCGGGCGGCGCGCCCGGCGTGCACCTGTACGCCTTCAACCAGCACGAGACCGTGCTCGACGTCCTCGCTCAGGCCGGCATCCTGACCGAATCCTGTCTGTCCCCAGCCACGAAATGAAGGAAACATCCATGACCGCTTTCCCCGCCGGGACGATCCTCGGCTACCCCCGGATCGGCCGTCGTCGCGAGCTGAAGAAGGCCGTCGAGGCGTTCTGGGCAGGTCGCATCGACGAGGCAGCCCTCGAGACCACGGCGGCGGGACTGCGCGCCGCCACCCGCGAGCGCCTGGCCGAGCTCGGCCTGGGCCGCGAGGACTCCGCCATCCCGGAGTCGTTCTCGTACTACGACCAGGTCCTGGATGCCGCCCTCACCGTCGGCGCCATCCCGAGCCGCTTCGAGGACCTGCGCGACGCCGACGGGACCATCGGCCTGCCGGCGTACTTCACCGCTGCCCGCGGCGAGGGCGACCGCGCCCCGCTGGAGATGACCAAGTGGTTCGACTCCAACTACCACTACCTGGTGCCGGAGATCGGGCCCGAGACGGTGTTCTCGCTCTCCAGTTCCCGCCTCGTGGACCAGGTGGCCGAGGCGGTCGCCGCCGGCTTCCGCACCCGTCCGGTGATCGTCGGCCCCGTGACGCTGCTCGCACTGGCCAAGGCCTCGGATGCCTCTCCCGACGGCTTCGACCCGCTCTCGCGACTGGACGACGTCGTGGCCGTGTACGTCGAGCTGCTGGCGAAGCTGAAGGCCGCCGGCGCCGACTGGGTGCAGCTGGACGAGCCCGCGCTGGTCAGCGAGTCGCTGCCTGCCACCACCGTGCAGCTGGCGGATGCCGCGCAGCGTGCGCTGGTCGTGCTCGGCGGCGCCGCCGATCGTCCGCAGATCCTCGTCGCGGCCCCGTACGCCGCGCTCGGCGAGGTGCTGCCGGTGCTGGCATCCGCTCCGATCGAGGCGATCGCCATCGACCTGGTGCGCGGTGCGGTGCCGGAGTCGCTGCCCGACCTCGCCGGAAAGACGCTCGTCGGCGGCGTGATCGACGGCCACAACATCTGGCGCGGCGACCTGCGCGGCGCGTTCGACAAGCTCGAGGCGCTGCGCGCCCTCGGTGCTCCCGCCGTCTCGGCCTCCACCTCCACCTCGCTGCTGCACGTGCCGCACGACGTGACCGACGAGTCCAAGCTCGACGCGCGTCTGGTGTCGTGGCTGGCCTTCGCCGACCAGAAGGTCGAGCAGGTCACCGCGCTCGCACGTGGGCTGGTCGAGGACCGTGCGGCTGTCGCGGATGCGCTGGATGCCGCGACTGCGGCCCTCGCCGATCGCCAGACGGCCCCCGGCGTGCGCGACGGCGCCGTGCGGGCCCGTGCCCTGGCCGAGGCGGACTTCTCGCGCGTCTCCTACGAGGAGCGCGAGGCCGCCCAGTTGGCGCTGGACCTGCCCGCCCTGCCGCTGACCACCATCGGCTCGTTCCCGCAGACCGGCGACATCCGCCGCGCACGCGCGCAGTTCACCCGCGGTGAGCTGCCCCAGGACGACTACGAGGCGTTCCTGCGCACCGAGATCGACCGCGTCGTCGCGCTGCAGGAGGACCTGGGGCTCGACGTGCTCGTGCACGGCGAGGCCGAGCGCAACGACATGGTGCAGTACTTCGCCGAGAACCTCGACGGGTTCGCGGTCACCGAGAACGGCTGGGTGCAGTCCTACGGCTCGCGCGCCACCCGCCCCTCGATCCTGTGGGGCGACGTGTCGCGCCCGGCGCCCATCACGGTCTCATGGTCGGCATACGCGCAGTCGCTGAGCGCCAAGCACGTCAAGGGCATGCTCACCGGCCCCGTCACGATCCTCGCCTGGTCGTTCGTGCGCGACGACCAGCCGCTGGGCGAGACCGCCAACCAGGTGGCGCTCGCGCTGCGCGACGAGATCACCGATCTCGAGGCCGCCGGCATCGCCATCATCCAGGTCGACGAGCCCGCGCTGCGGGAGCTGCTGCCGCTGAAGAAGGCCGACCAGGCCGCGTACCTGGAGTGGTCGGTGAACTCCTTCCGCCTGGCCACCGGCGGTGCAGCGGCGCCCACGCAGATCCACACGCACCTCTGCTACTCGGAGTTCGGCGTGGTCATCGACGCGATCCGCGCGCTGGATGCCGACGTGACCTCGATCGAGGCCGCCCGCAGCCGCATGGAGGTCGTCGCCGACATCGCGAAGTACGGCTTCGACCACGGTGTGGGCCCCGGCGTCTACGACATCCACTCGCCGCGCGTGCCCAGCGTCGCCGAGATCGAGTCGCTGCTGCGCCGCGCGACCTCCGAGCTGCCGCTGCGCCAGCTGTGGGTCAACCCGGACTGCGGTCTGAAGACCCGCGGCTACGACGAGACCGTCGCCTCGCTGCGCAACATCGTCGAGGCCACGCACCGCGTGCGCGAGGACGTGAACGTCCCCGCCTGAGCATCCGTCCTGTTGCGGATCCAACGCCGAGACCCCTCATGATTCACGCGAATCATGAGGGGTCTCGGCGCTCAGGAGGGGTCTCGACGGGTCAGACCGCGCGCAGCACCGCCACGACCTTGCCCAGCACCACGGCCTCGTCGCCGAGGATGGGCTCGAACGCGGAGTTGCGAGGGAGCAGCCAGGTGTGGCCGTCCCGGCGGCGGAACGTCTTGACCGTGGCCTCGCCGTCGATCATGGCCGCCACGATCTCACCGTTCTCGGCGTTGTTCTGCGTGCGCACGACCACCCAGTCGCCGTCGCAGATGGCGGCGTCGATCATCGACTCGCCGCTGACCTTCAGCATGAACAGGTCGCCCTTGCCCACCAGCTGACGCGGCAGCGGGAAGATCTCCTCGACCTGCTGGTCGGCGGTGATCGGGATGCCGGCGGCGATGCGGCCGACCAGCGGCACCAGTGCGGCGTCGCCGAGTGCAGGCGTGGTGTCGGCGGGGTTCTCAGTGCTGGTGCCCGGCAGGTCGATCAGCACCTCCATCGCGCGGGTCTTGCCGGGATCGCGGCGCAGGTAGCCGCTGAGCTCGAGCTGACCCAGCTGGTGGGTGACGCTGGAGAGCGACTTCAGCCCGACGGCGTCGCCGATCTCGCGCATGCTGGGCGGGTAGCCGTGCTGGGCGATGGAGTTCTGGATCACCTCGAGGATGGCCATCTGCTTCGCGCTCAGGCTCTTGCGCCGACGGGTGCGCGGAGCCTCGGCTGCGGGGGCGGACTTGTCGCTCATCGGTGCTCCTTCATGCGTGCGAGCCGGCGAGGATCCGCGTCATCGCGGGCATCCGGTTCGAATGTCGGTGGCCAGTGGTGTGCTGTCCATATCGAAACCGTATCCGACTCAGGCCGGAAAACGGAAGATCTGTTCGAGCGTGTCGAGGACATTCCCGGACGGATTTCGAAGAACTCTTGACAGATGTTCGATATCGAAGATACATTCGGAACGTAGCTTCGCATCCGGGGTCCCCGGTCGGATGCCGGATGCGAAAGCTGCACCACTTCCGCCGCACGGCGGGACCACACGGAGGAGCCCCACATGAGCACCATCAGCATCCAGAGCCCCGCGATCCCTCGCGTCGCCGCCGGGCGCCCGGTCTCAGAAGGCCCGGTGCGGCGCACGAAGCTGCGCCTGACCATGCGGGGCAGGCGCGTGCTGGCGGGCCTGGCGGCTGCGCCCCTGGTCGCCGGCATCGCCTTCTCGGTGCTGGCCGGCGGCTCGGCACTGGCCTCCGGACAGGATTCAGCGACGGTCTCCTTCCAGACCGTGCACGTGGCACCCGGCGACACCCTGTGGGGGATCGCCGCAGAGGTCGCTCCCGGGGTCGACCCCCGCGACGTCATCGACGACATCATCTCGCTGAACAACCTCGGCTCCGCCACCATCCAGGCGGGCGAGGAGATCGCGATCCCGACGAAGTACGCGCGCTGACCCGTCACGCGGGGTCTCCCATACCCGCACGCGCTCTAGCATGGGAAGGGTGACATCCCTCGATGACCTGCCCCTCCGCGACGATCTTCGCGGCCTGACCCCGTACGGCGCTCCGCAGGCGCCGCTGCCGGTGGCGCTGAACGTCAACGAGAACACCCATCCGGTGCCCGAGGCCGTCGTCAGCGACATCCTCGACGACGTCGCGCTCGCGCTGAGCGATGTGAACCGCTACCCGGATCGGGAGTTCACCGGATTGCGTGAGGCGTTCGCGGGCTACCTCGGCCACGAGCTCGCACCCGAGCAGATCTGGGCCGGCAACGGCTCCAACGAGGTGCTGCAGCACATCCTGCAGGCCTTCGCCGGCCCCGGCCGCACGGTGTTCGGCTTCGGGCCCACCTACTCGATGTACCCGCTGCTGACCCGCGGCACCGGCGCCACCTGGGTGGCCGGCACGCGCGAGGACGACTACACGATCACGGCCGAGGATGCTGCCGCGCAGGTCGCCGCCGCGGACCCGGACGTCGTGCTGCTGTGCACGCCCAACAACCCCACCGGCACACCGCTGGGACTGGATGTGGTCGAGGCCGTCTACGAGGCCGCTCGAGGCATCGTCGTCGTCGACGAGGCGTATCAGGAGTTCGCGCCGAAGGATGCGGCATCCGCTCTGACTCTGCTCGCGGGGCGCCCGCGGCTGGCGATCTCCCGCACCATGAGCAAGGCGTTCGCCTTCGCCGGCGCCCGTGTGGGCTATCTGGCAGCCGATCCTGCCTTCATCGATGCCCTGCGCCTCGTGCGCCTGCCGTACCACCTCAGCGCGCTCACGCAGGCGGCGGCCACGGCCGCGCTGCGCAGCGCGGACGTCATGCTGGCCATGGTCGACGAGATCGTCGAGCAGCGCGACCGCATCTCGGCGACGCTCGAGGCGCTGGGCTACACGCCGCATCCGTCCTGGTCGAACTTCGTGCTGTTCGGCGGGGTGGAGAAGCCGCAGGAGCTGTGGCAGGCGCTGTACGACCGCGGCGTGCTGATCCGCGACGTCGGCATCCCGAACCACCTGCGCGTCTCGGCCGGCACCGAGGCGGAGACCACTGCCTTCCTGGACGCCCTCGCATCGATAGGATCTGCCTCATGAGCGACCCCCGCACCGCGCCCCGCATCGCGCAGCGCAGCCGCAGCACGTCCGAGTCGACGGTGGACGTCGAGGTGAACCTCGACGGCACCGGCAAGGCCGACGTCAGCAGCTCCGTGCCGTTCTTCGACCACCTGCTCACGGCGTTCGCCAAGCACTCGCTGACCGACCTCACCGTCCGCGCCACCGGCGACACCCACATCGACGCGCACCACACCGTCGAGGACATCGCCATCGTGCTCGGCCAGGCCATCCGGGCGGCGCTCGGCGACAAGTCGGGCATCTCACGGTACGGCGACGCGCTGGTGCCGCTGGACGAGGCGCTCGTCCAGGCGGTCGTCGACATCTCCGGGCGTCCGTACCTCGTGCACGACGGCGAACCCGCAGGCTTCGAGCTGCACCTGATCGGCGGGCACTTCACCGGGTCGCTGGTGCGTCACGTCTTCGAGGCCATCGCTTTCAACGCAGCGCTCACCGTGCACGTGCGCGTGCTGAACGGACGCGACCCGCACCACATCGCCGAGGCGGAGTTCAAGGCGTTCGCGCGGGCGTTCCGCCAGGCCAAGGCGCTGGATCCGCTGGTGCACGGGGTCCCGTCCACCAAGGGCGCGCTGTGACGGCTCCGCGGGTCGTCGTCTACGACTACGAATCCGGCAACGTGCACTCCGCCGTCAAGGCGCTGGCAGCCGCCGGAGCCGATGTCGAGCTCACCGGCGACCGGGACGCGGCGCTGGAGGCCGACGGGCTGTTCGTCCCCGGCGTCGGCGCATTCGCGGCCGTCACCGGCGCGCTCCGCGCGCACGGCGGCGACGAGATCATCGACCGCAGGCTCGCAGGAGGACGCCCCGTGCTGGGCGTGTGCGTCGGCATGCAGGTGATGTTCGAGCGCGGCGTGGAGCGCGGTCAGAACGTCGAAGGTCTGGGGGAGTGGCCTGGGACCGTCGCCGAGCTGGATGCCCCCGTGCTGCCGCACATGGGCTGGAACACCGTCGAGGCCGGCGAGGGCAGCGTGCTGTTCCGCGGCGTCGAGCAGGAGCGCTTCTACTTCGTGCACTCGTTCGCGGCGAAGACCTGGGGGATCCAGGTCGAGGCGCCGTTCCCGCAGCCGTCGCTGACCTGGGCCACGCACGGCGAGCGGTTCCTCGCCGCCGTGGAGAACGGGCCGCTCGCCGCCACGCAGTTCCATCCCGAGAAGTCCGGAGAGGCCGGCATCCGCCTGCTGCGCAACTGGGTGCAGTCGCTGGTCTGAGCCCAGAGCCGGACACATCATTTGAGACCGCTCTGCGGCCGGACTATCCTGATCTCTCGTGTCCGCACGCCGCGGATTCCCCGACTCAAGGACGTCATGAACGACTTCGCACAGTCCCCCTCGCTGATCCTGCTCCCCGCAGTGGACGTGGCGGGAGGGAAGGCCGTGCGTCTCACCCAGGGTGAGGCAGGCACGGAGACCAGCTACGGCGACCCGATCGACGCCGCAGGCGAATGGGTCGACCAGGGAGCCCAGTGGATCCACCTGGTGGATCTGGATGCCGCCTTCGGGCGCGGCAGCAACGCCGGCATCCTGCGCAAGGTCATCAAGCAGTACCGCGGGGTGAACGTCGAGCTCTCCGGAGGCATCCGCGACGACGCCAGCCTGGAGGCGGCCCTGGAGTCCGGCGCCAACCGCATCAACCTCGGAACGGCGGCGCTGGAGAACCCGGAGTGGGCGGCCGACGTCATCGGCCGGTACGGCGAGGCCGTCGCCGTGGGACTCGACGTGCGCGGCACCACGCTGGCGGCACGCGGCTGGACCAAGGACGGCGGCGACATCTGGGAGGTGCTGGACCGCCTGGAGGAGGCCGGCTGCAGTCGCTACGTCGTCACCGACGTCACCAAGGACGGCACGTTGCGCGGCCCGAACCTCGACCTGCTGCGCGAGATCACCTCGCGCACGCCCAAGCCCGTGATCGCCTCCGGCGGCGTCTCCAGCCTCGACGACATCATCGCGCTGCGCGAGCTGGTCTCGCTGGGCGTGGAGGGCGCCATCGTCGGCAAGGCGCTGTACGCCGGGCAGTTCACCCTCGCAGAGGCACTGGATGTCGCGGGCGACTGACGACGCCTGCGATCACGGGAACAGCGCCGACTCCGCCGGCGTGCCCTGGGCGGGGCGGCACTTCCAGGAGAACACCCGCGCGGCCGATGACGGCTCCGCCGACCCCGCGCTGCTGGATGCGCTGCTGCGCTTCCGCGCCGGCACGGGCAGCCAGGCCGAGGTCGTGGACGCATTCCGCGACGCCCGCGTGCTGGTGCCGCTGGTCGCCGAGAAGGGCGACGAGGGCACCGCGCCCAACGGGCTGAAGGTCGACAAGACCCAGGAGCTCTCCATCGTCACCGTCGCCGCTCCCGACGGGCGTCGCGTGCAGCCGGCGTTCTCGTCCGTGGACACCATGCGCCGGTGGGATCCTGCGGCCCGACCGATTCCGGTCGAGGCCATCCGCGTGGCCCTGTCGGCCGCCGACGAGCAGACCGACCTGGTTGTGCTGGACCCGGCATCCGAGACCGAGTTCGTCCTGCGCCGCCCCGCCGTGTGGGCGATCGCGCAGAGTCAGCCGTGGGAGCCCAGCTTCCTCTCACCCGAGGTCTTCACGGCCCTGCGCGAGAGCGTCGCGCACGAGCTGGCCGTCATCGACGTGTCTGTCGCGGCGGGGGATCCGGATGCCCGGATGCGCGGCCCCGAGCTGATCGTCACCCTCGAGCTCATCGACGGGCTGGATCGCGAGACGCTGGATGCCGTGCTCGCGCGTCTCGCGCAGCGCTGGGCCGCCGACGATCGCATGGCCGTCCTGGTCGACTCCCTCACCGTGAAGCTCACCCGCTCCGAGGGCTGACCGCATCCGCCCTACGCCCTCACACGAGGTCAGCCTGACCGAGACGTGAGGCCGGAGGAAGGTTCCCGGAGCGAGCATCGGGGAGGAGCGAAGCGGAGGGGCCCCCGCTCTGCGAGCGAAGGGAACCTTCCGCAGGCCGTCAGTCCAGAGAGCTCAGATGACCGAGCCGGTCCACTTCTCGCCCGGCCCCTTGCCGACGGCGTCCTTGATGGGGGAGGCCTCGCGGAAGGCCAGCTGCAGGGAGCGCAGCCCGTCGCGCAGCGGGCGGGCGTGCGCGTCGCTGATCTCGGGGGCGCCTGCGGTGATGAGCCCCGCCAGCGCGTTGATGAGCTTGCGGGCCTCGTCCAGGTCCAGCTGCGCCTCGGGCTCATCGGCCAGGCCCAGTTTCACGGCGGCGGCGCTCATCAGGTGCACGGCGGTCGTGGTGATCACCTCGACGGCGGGGACATCGGCGATGTCGCGGGTGGCGGCGGCAGCGGCTTGCTCCTGCTGCGCCCAGCGCTCGTGGCGGTCATCGGCGTGCTCGGCAGGAATCGTCACTTCGGGTTGCTTTCTGGTAGACTTCTGCGGGCTTCGGAGCTTTTCGCTCCGATACGAAAGAGGATTCACTTCCCACCCGCGCTTGCCGTTCAAGGCTACCGGGTTCCGCACCCCGCCGGCTTCGGTGGAAAGGGTGCCGAAGCCGGTGCAGTCTGACGCGCCGGCGGGTGGGGAGACTCCGATTTCGCCCGGAATGCAGACAGCATCCCGGTGGCCGAAACCACGTCTAAGGAGCTCCGCATCAGCGATCCCCGTACCAATGAGCGCATCCGCGTCCCCGAGGTCCGCCTCGTCGGTCCCGCGGGTGAGCAGATCGGCGTTGTCCGCATCGAGGCAGCGCTGCGTCTGGCCCAGGAAGCCGACCTCGATCTCGTCGAGGTGGCCCCGAATTCCAAGCCGCCCGTCGTCAAGATCATGGACTACGGCAAGTTCAAGTACGAGGCCGCGCAGAAGGCGAAGGAAGCCCGCCGCAACCAGGCGAACACCATCCTCAAGGAGGTGCGGTTCCGCCTGAAGATCGAGGCTCACGACTACACGACCAAGCTCAAGCGCGCCGAGGGCTTCCTGCGCTCCGGCGACAAGGTCAAGGCCATGATCCTGTTCCGCGGTCGCGAGCAGTCGCGTCCCGAGCAGGGCGTGCGTCTGCTGCGCAAGTTCGCCGAGGACGTCGCCGAGTTCGGCACCGTCGAGTCGAACCCCACGATCGACGGCCGCAACATGGTCATGGTCGTCGCTCCCCTGAAGAACAAGTCCGAGGCCAAGGCCGAGCAGAACGCCGTGCGCACGGCCAACAAGCAGGCCGCGCGCGAGGCGAAGAGCGACGCCGCTGCGGCCCGCAAGGACTCTCCCGCGGCGTGAGCCGCCCCCAGAACTCCCGCGCGAGCGGGTAACCCACCGTCGCCCGAGCGGGCGCCACACGAAGGAAGAGAAGATGCCGAAGCAGAAGACCCATTCGGGTGCGAAGAAGCGCTTCAAGATCACCGGCAGCGGAAAGCTGAAGAAGCAGCAGGCCGGCATGCGCCACAACCTCGAGCACAAGTCGAGCCGTCAGACCCGTCGCCTGAACCAGGACCAGGTCCTCTCCAAGGCCGACGCCAAGGTCGCCAACAAGCTTCTCGGTCGCTGAGCGCGCCGCACACACGAATAGGAATCCAGGAAAATGGCAAGAGTCAAGCGCGCGGTCAACGCGCACAAGAAGCGTCGCGTCATCCTCGATCGCGCCTCGGGCTACCGTGGCCAGCGGTCGCGTCTGTACCGCAAGGCCAAGGAGCAGGTCACTCACTCCCTCGTCTACGCGTACCGTGACCGTCGCAAGCGCAAGGGCGACTTCCGCAAGCTGTGGATCCAGCGCATCAACGCCGCCGCTCGCCAGAACGGCATGACGTACAACCGCTTCATCCAGGGCCTGGGCCTCGCCGGCGTCCAGGTGGACCGCCGCATGCTGGCCGACCTGGCCGTGACCGATGCCGCCGCGTTCGCCACGCTGGTCGAGGTCGCCAAGAAGGCGCTGCCCTCCGACGTGAACGCTCCGAAGGCCGCTGCCTGAGCCGAGCCGAGCTGAGAAGACGGGCGCTCCCTGAAAGGGGAGCGCCCGTCTTCGTCTTCTAGACTGGGGTCGTGCTCGAGAATCCCCGCTCTCCCCGAGTCCGTGCCGTGGCCAAGCTCACCAAGCGCAGTGCGCGAGCCGAGGCAGGACTGTTCCTGCTGGAAGGACCGCAGGCCGTGCGAGAGGCTCTCCGATGCCTCCCCGGTGCGATCGTCGACCTGTTCGCCACGCCCACGGCGTGGGAGAAGCACGGCGACGTCCGCGCGCTCGCGATCGAGGAGAAGGTCGAGGTCGAGTACGTCACCGAGCACGTGCTCTCGGCCATGGCCGACACCGTCACCCCGCAGGGCATCATCGCCACCGCCCGCCAGACGCCCACCTCCGTGCGCGACATCTTCGCGGCATCCCCGAAGCTCATCGCCATCTGCGAGGAGGTGCGCGATCCCGGCAACCTCGGCACCATCATCCGCGCCGCGGATGCGGCAGGAGCGGATGCCGTGGTGCTGACCGGCCGTACGGTCGACCCGTACAACCCCAAGGTCGTGCGCTCCACCACGGGGTCGCTGTTCCACCTGCCGTTCTCGGTGGGCGGAGACCTGGACGACGTGATCACCCGCGCGCACGCCGCGGGCATGCAGGTGCTGGCAGCCGACGTGAAGGGCGACGACCTGCTGGCGGCCCGCGCCGAGGGCATGCTGCGCAAGCCCACCGCCTGGCTGTTCGGAAACGAGGCCCGCGGCCTGGAGGACGACATGCTCGAGCGTGCCGACCGTGCGCTGAAGCTGCCGATCTACGGGCAGGCCGAATCGCTGAACCTCGCCACCGCGGCCAGCGTGTGCCTGTACGAGAGCGCCTTCGCGCAGCGCGAGGTCGACCCGGAGTGAGACCATGCGCATCCTGATCGTCGAGGACGACGATCGCGTCGCCGAGGCGCTGGCGGCCTTCCTCAGCCGCTCCGGGTACGCGACGGCCCGCGCCACGAACGGCGCCCAGGCGCTGGAGCTGGTGGGATCGGACACCGAGCTGGTGCTGCTGGACCTGGGCCTGCCCGACATGGACGGCGTGGACGTGTGCCGCCGCATCCGGTCCCGCAGCGGCGTGCCGGTGATCATCGCCACCGCCCGCAGCGACGTGCAGGAGCGCATCCGCGGGCTGCGCGCCGGCGCCGACGACTTCGTCGTCAAGCCCTACGACGTGCGCGAGCTGCTGGCCCGCATCGAGGCAGTCACGCGCCGGCTGCATCCGCTGGACGCGCTGACGCCGGATGCCGAGGACCGGGCGCTCATCGAGGTGGACGGCGTGAGCATCGACCTGGTCGCCCGTCGGGTGCTGGTCGACGGCGCGCCGATCGAGCTCACTCGCAAGGAGTTCGACATCATCGCCGTGCTGGCCCGCTACCCGGGCGTTGCCGTGCCTCGGGAGCGGCTGATCCGCGAGGTGTGGAACACCGACTGGCAGAGCTTCGCCCGCTCGCTGGAGGTGCACGTCGCCAGCATCCGTCGCAAGATCGGCCGGGCCTCGCTGATCGAGACCGTCCGCGGCGTCGGATACCGCCTGGAGGGCTGACGCCGTGCGCCGCAGGCTGATCATCGTCTTCCTCGTGCCGCTGGTGCTGGTGCTGACCGTGCTGGGCGGCGCGTACGCGTGGTCGACCGCGCGCAGCGTGCAGCAGGAGTTCTACGCCGAGCAGCTGGGCGATCTGAGCTACTTCACCACGACCGCCAGGCAGGCGCTGCTCTCCGGCAGCACCGAGGTGTTCGATGGCGAGGCGCAGCGCTACCGCGAGCTCTACGGCACCCGCGTCGTGATCGTCGATCGCGCGGGGCACCAGTGGACGCCCGACGTCGCCGCCCCGCAGCTGTCGCGCCCCGAGGTGGATGCGCAGATCAAGCTGGCGCTGTCCGGTCGTCGCGGCGAGCTGCCGCAGAACGTGCTGCCGTGGCAGTTCAGCGACCTGTCGCTGGTGGAGCCGGTCTTCGACGGCGGCGATGTGATCGGCGCGGTGGTGATGTCGGCCAGTGTGGAGGTTCCGCGGGCCGAGATCAGCCGGCAGTGGCTGCTGATCGTCGCGGTCGCGGCCGTGGTGATCGCGGCGGGCCTGTTCATCGTGTTCCGACTGGCCGGCTGGGTGCTGCGTCCCGTGCGGCGTCTGGATCACGCCATGGAGGCCATGGAGCGCGGCGACATGGACGCCCGCATCGCCGATGACACCGGCCCCGCCGAGCTGCACCGGATGATCCTGATGTTCAACAGGATGGCCGACGAGATCGAGCGCGTCGTCGCCCGGCAGCAGGAGTTCGCGCTGAACGCCTCGCACGAGCTGCGCAACCCGCTGAACGCCCTGCTGCTGCGCGTGGAGGTGCTGGCGGCCGATCTCGGCGAGGCCGGTGCCGCCGACGTGGAGAAGATCCGCGAGGAGGGGCAGCGGATGACGCGCATCCTCGACACGCTGCTGGGCTTCGCCCGCGGCGCCGTGCACGAGTCCGACTTCGAGGACGTCGATCTGCGCCCGCTCATCGAGCGCCGCGCGCAGGCCTGGCGCGAGGTCGCCGCCCGCCGCAGCATCGCGCTGCGCACGGCGGGCATAGCGCACGCGCTGGCTCGCGTGGACGAGGCGGTGGTGGAGAGCGCGCTGGATGCTGTGATCGACAACGCCGTGAAGTTCTCGCCCGATGAGGCGGGGATCGAGCTGTCCGTGGAGCGGACCGACGACGGATGCCGCATCGCCGTGCGCGATCACGGACCGGGGCTGGAGCCCGAGGAGCTGGAGCAGGCCGCCGACAGGTTCTGGCGCAGCGCCCGCAACCAGAACGTCCCCGGATCGGGGCTGGGCCTGGCCATCGCAATGGACCTGCTGCGATCGGTGGGCGGGCGCCTCGAGGTGGATTCGCCGGACGGCGGCGGACTGCGCGTGAGCTTCCTCCTGCCCGCAGCGGGGGAGCGATGAGCGTGCGGTGGGCCGGGCGGATGCTGGCCGCGGTCGTCGCCGTGGCGCTGCTGGCGGGTCTGGCCGGCTGCGCACCGGAGCAGCCCGCCTGGGCGCAGCATCCGCTGCGGATCGCCGGGGGAGGGGTGACCGGCGTCTACTACGACTACGGCGCGCACCTGGCGTCCGCGCTGCGACGCGACCTGCACGTCGACGCGGAAGTCGTGCAGACCAACGGCTCCGTCGACAACCTGCGGCTGATCGGCGAGGGGAAGGCGCAGCTGGGCTTCGCGCAGAGCGATGCCGTCGCGGATGCGGTGGCGGGCACCGGCGACTTCGAGACGCCGCTGCCGATCCGCGCCGCGGCGCGGCTGTACGACGAGTATGTGCACGTCGTGGTGCGGGCGGACTCCGGCATCCGCAGCATCTCCGAGCTCAGCGGGCACACGGTGTCGCTGGGCGGTGCGGGCTCGGGCGTGAGCGTGGTCGCGCGGCGGGTACTGGCGGCGTCGGATGTCGCGGTGGGCGCTGTGCACGATGCGGCGCTGGGACTGGATGCCGCGATCGCCGCCCTCACCGACCGTCGCATCGACGCGTTCTTCTGGGTCGGCGGCCTGCCGACGCCCGGCATCCAGAAACTGGCGTCGAGACTGCCGATCCGGCTGCTGTCCATCGGCGCCGATGTGGTGGAGCGGGCGGATGCCGCGCATGCCGGCGTCTACCGCTCGGCGGAGTTCCCCGTCGGCGCCTACGGCAGCGTCGAGCCGACCGTGGCGATGACCGTGCCCAATTACCTGGTGACCTCGGCGGACGTGCCGGACTCCCTGGTGCGCGACGTGCTGGCTGAGCTGTTCGACACCCGTCCGGAGGTCGCCAGGAGCATCCCGGCGGCCGCGCTGCTGGATCGGAGGCTGGCGATCTTCACCGACCCGATCCCGCTGCATCCGGGGGCTGCCGAGTACTACCGCGACTCGCGGCAGTGACCTCCTGGCACGCTCAAGAAACACTCAAGGAACTGGTTCGCGGGAGTCCGCGCGCCTAGTGTGAACGGGTCAGCGGATTCGATGGGGAGCCACTGAACCCGTGTGCGCTCCCCTCGACCCGAAGGTCCCACAGGAGGCACCATGAGCACAGCCGAATCGCTGGTCGTCGTCGAGAACGTCCAGAAGCACTACGGCGAGTTCCACGCCCTGAAGGACATCAACCTCACCGTCGACAAGGGTGAGGTCGTCGTCGTGATCGGACCGTCCGGCTCCGGCAAGTCCACGCTGTGCCGCACGATCAACCGCCTGGAGACCATCACCTCCGGCTCCATCCGCATCGACGGCAAGCCGCTGCCCGCCGAGGGCAAGGGGCTGGCGAACCTGCGGGCCGAGGTCGGCATGGTGTTCCAGTCGTTCAACCTCTTCGCGCACCTGACCATCCTCGAGAACGTCACGTTGGGCCCCATCCGGGTGCGCGGCGTGAAGAAGGCGGATGCCGAGAAGGAGGCGATGCAGCTCCTGGAGCGAGTGGGCGTCGCCCAGCAGGCATCCAAGCTCCCCGCCCAGCTCTCCGGCGGCCAGCAGCAGCGCGTGGCCATCGCCCGGGCGCTGGCCATGCACCCCAAGGTGATGCTCTTCGACGAGCCCACCAGCGCCCTGGACCCCGAGATGATCAACGAGGTCCTCGACGTGATGATCGGGCTGGCGAAGGACGGCATGACCATGATCGTCGTCACCCATGAGATGGGCTTCGCCCGCAAGGCCGCGAACCGCGTGGTCTTCATGGCCGACGGGCAGATCGTCGAGGAGGCGACGCCCGAGGAGTTCTTCACGAACCCGAAGAGCTCGCGCGCCAAGGACTTCCTGTCCAAGCTCCTCACCCACTGACCTTCCCGCGCGGAGATCCCGCGCACCCACAGCACACGAAGGAGAACACCATGCGACGCACCAAGGCACTCGCAGGAATCGGCATCGTCGCCGCGGCGCTGATGGCCCTCACCGGCTGCAACAGCGGCAGCCCGTCGGCACCCGGCGGCAGCGGCGAAGGAGACGGCGCGAGCAACAGCGGCGCGATCTGGACCGTCGCGAAGGACGTCAAGCTCGACGGCAGCCCCACGTTCGAGAAGATGACCAAGGCGGGCGGCGTCACCGTCGGCGTCAAGGAGGACCAGCCGGGCCTCGGCTACCTCGACCCGACCACGGGTGAGCGCAGCGGCTTCGACGTCGACATCGCACGCTGGATCGCGGCATCCCTCGGCTTCGACGAGAAGCAGATCACCTACAAGCCGATCGCCTCGGCGAACCGCGAGCAGGCCATCAAGAACGGCGACGTGGACTACTACGTCGGCACCTACTCGATCACCGACAAGCGCAAGGCCGACGTCGACTTCGCCGGCCCCTACTTCGTCACCGGCCAGGGTCTGCTGGTCCGCAAGGACAGCGGCATCGACGACGTGAAGGACCTCTCGGCCTTCAACGGCAAGACCGTCTGCTCGGCCACCGGATCCACGCCGATCCAGAACATCAAGGCCAACTACCCCGAGATCAAGACCAAGGAGTACGACATCTACTCCGGCTGCGTCGAGGACCTGCTCAACGGCTCGGTCGACGCGGTGACCACCGACCAGGCCATCCTGATCGGCTACGCCGCGCAGCACCCCGACAAGCTCAAGATCGTCGGCGGGCTGTTCACCGAGGAGCGCTACGGCGTGGGCCTGACCAAGGGCGACACCGTCCTGAAGGACCACATCAACAAGCTGTTCACCGACGGCCACGACATCTGGCAGAAGATCTTCGACAAGAACCTCGGCAAGTCGGGCATCAAGGTCGAGCAGCCCAAGGTCGACTGACCGCAGCTCGTCCATCACTGACGGGCGGCCCCACGGCAGCGGGGCCGCCCGTCGACACGAAGGGAGGATGGCATGGACGTCATCTTCGGCAACCTCGACCTGTGGGGGCAGGCCATCAGCAACACCCTGCTGGTGTTCGCCGTGGGCGGCGTGATCGCCCTGGTCCTCGGGACGATCGTCGGCGCGATGCGCGTCTCGCCGGTGCCCATCGCCCGCGGGGTCGGCACGGTGTACGTCAACCTCGTGCGCAACACCCCGCTGACGCTGATCTTCTTCTTCTTCGTGTTCGGCTACCCGCAGCTCGGGCTGCCGCAGCTGTCGAACACGGTGCTGGGCATCATCGCCATCGGCATCTACACCGCGACCTACGTCGCGGAGGTGCTGCGCGCCGGCATCAACACCGTACCGGTCGGACAGGCCGAGGCGGCACGCGCCATCGGGCTGCCGTTCGGCCAGGTCATGACGCTGGTGGTGCTGCCGCAGGCGTTCCGCTCGGTGGTGCCGCCCATGATGAGCGTCTTCATAGCACTGCTGAAGAACACCACGGTCGCCGCCGGCTTCTCGGTCGCCGAGCTCGCGGCCCTGCGCTCGACCATCTACGACTCGCACGACCGCCCCGGCAGCTCCATGGAGGTGCTGCTGTGGGTCGCCGTGGTGTTCGTCGCCCTCGTCATGCTGCTGAGCTGGGCTCAGCAGCACATGGAGAAGAAGTGGAGGATCGCGCGATGACTTCCGTGCTCTACGACGTCCCCGGTCCCCGGGCGATCGTCCGCAACCGCATCCTGGCGGTCGTCACCGTCGTCGCGGTGCTGGCCGTGATCGGCTTCGTCGTCTTCCGGTTCGCCGCGACCGGACAGTTCGACACCGACCGCTGGTACGTCTTCACCTTCACCAACGTGTGGCTCGGCATCACCAAGGCACTCGGCAAGACCGTCAGCGCGTTCGCGCTGGCCGCCGTGCTGAGCCTGGTCCTCGGCTTCGTGCTGGCCATCGGCAGGCTCTCCGACCACGCCTGGGTGCGCAAGCCCGTCGCTGTCATCACCGAGCTGTTCCGCGCCGTGCCGGTGCTGGTCATGATGATGCTGCTGTACTACGGCCTGCCCGACCTGGGCGTGAAGATGGAGCCGTACTGGGCCGTGGTCATCGGCCTGATGGTCTACAACGGCTCGGTCCTGGCCGAGGCGCTGCGCGCCGGCATCGAGGCGCTGCCGAAGGGGCAGAAGGAGGCCGGCTACGCGATCGGCCTGCGCAAGAGCGGCGTCATGGTGCTCATCCTGCTGCCGCAGGCCGTGCGCGCCATGCTGCCGGTCATCGTCGCGCAGCTGGTGGTCACGCTCAAGGACACCGCGCTGGGCTTCATCATCACCTATCCCGAGCTGCTGTACTACGCCAAGCAGCTCACCGCCCACCCGAGCCGTCCCATCCTGCAGTCGGCCATGGTCATCGGCGCCATCTACATCGCGATGTGCCTGATCCTGTCGGGCGTCGCAAAGTGGCTGGAGATCCGCACCAGGCGCTCGCCGAAGCTGTCCGGCTACACGCCGGTGGATGGAGGAGACCCGCGCATCCACGAGGGCTCCACGGTCACGGAGGTGATCGCCGCCCAACGGGGTGCGGGGAAGTTCGACCAGGGCAACGCGCCGAGTCTCTGACCGGAACCTCCGGAGGGGGAGCGAGGGCGGGCATCCATCGGATGCCCGCCCTCTGCCGTCCGCGTGGGATCAGTGCACGATCACCGCGTCGTACAGGCCCTCGAACCTGCGGCGCAGATCGTCGTAGTACGGCCGCTGCGCGGCATCCGGCTGGGTCAGCCCGGTCTGCGGAACGGTGGCCAGCGGATGCTCGGGGCGCAGCACCTGCAGTGCCAGGGCCGCGGCCCCCCGCATGGTGACGCGCTTGACGTTCACCACCTGCACGGGGAAGCCCAGCGCCTGGGCGACGACGTCCATGAATGCGGGGTAGGCGCTGGTCACGCCTCCCGAGGCGACCACGTGCTGGATGTCCGGGTTCACCTCCCGCAGCTGCTCGAAGACTCTCGCGTACGAGACCGCGATGCCCTCCACGGCGCCGCGCCACAGCTCGCGCGGGCCCGTGGACGAGGAGACCCCGGAGGCGACGGCTCGCGCGTCTCCCGCCCAGCCCGTGGCGCGCTCGCCGGTGAGGAACGGCAGCATCAGCGGTGTGCCCTCGACAGGCGCCGCGCGCAGCAGTTCGTCGATCTGCTCGTAGCTCAGCGGCGCCAGGGTGCTCTGCAGCCACAGCGTCACCCGGCCCACGTCGTTCAGCGCGCCGCCCACGATCGACTGCGTGCGCGACACGCGATACGCCCACAGGCCGGACGGCAGCTCTTCGGGGGTGTCGTCCATGATCACGCGGATGGCGCCGGAGGTGGCCGCCGACATGGCGGACGTCGTGGGAGTGTCCGCGCCGACACCGAGGTTGGAGGCGTACCCGTCGGGCACCGCGGGGAACCAGGCCGCGCCGGCCAGCGCCGGCCAGCGCCGGGCGAGGTCGGGAGAGACGTCGGTGAGGGGCTCGGACGGGTCGATGATCGGCGCGAACCGGCTGCGGTCCACGCCGACGGCGGCCAGCAGCTCCTCGTCGAGCTCGCAGGTGCGACGGTTCAGGATGCCGGCCCACGCCATGGTGGAGGTCGCCGCGCCCGAGATGCCGGCGAGCTTGGCATACGCGTACTCGCCCAGCGAGAGGAACTGCGCCGTCTTCTCGAAGATCTCGGGGAACTCGTCCCGCAGCCACAGCAGCCGCGGCGGGTGGTAGCTGGTGTGCAGTCGCGCGCCGATGCGCTGGTGGACGGCATCCTCGTCCAACTGCTCCCGCAGTCTCGCCAGCTGCGGCGCCGAGCGGGAGTCCGCGTAGGTGAAACACGGCGTGAGCGCGTCCCCCGCATCGTCCACGCACACCAGCGACGAGGCGAATGTGTCCATCACGACGGCCTTGACCAGTCCGGGCTCCACGCCCTTCAGCGCCCCGTCGATGACCTCGCCGACCTCGCGCACGATCTGATCGGCATCCACCTCGGCCGTGCCGTCGGCGGCCTCGGTGAAGGCGTGATCGACCTTGACCATGTGCTTCTTGACGGGTCGCGCGTACGCGTCGTACAGGCAGCCGCGGGTGGACCCCGAGCCGATGTCGATGGCCAGGACGTAGGGGGTGGGTGCGGATGCCAGCGGGATGCTCTCGGTGGTCGGGATCTGCTGGTCTGTCATGCGCGCACCTCTGGTCTGAGTCGTCCTCGTCGCCGATCCTACCGGGGAGTAACGTGTCTGCTTGGCTCCGGGACGACCCCCGCCCCCGACGCCATTGAAGGAGTCCGAGAATGCATCTGCTCTCACACACGGCACCGCTTCTGAACGGGGTGCTCGCCGCTGATCCGGTGACACCGGCGGCCGGGACAGCACAGTTGATCATCGCCGCCGTCATCTCCATCGCCCTCATCATCGTGCTGATCGTCTGGGTGAAGATGCACCCGTTCTTCGCCCTGATGCTCGGCGCGGCGGTCATGGCGGTCACCGCCGACATGGGCTTCGCCAAGGCCTTCACCTCGTTCTCGGCGGGCCTGGGATCCACGGTCGGCGGTGTGGGCGTCCTGATCGTGCTCGGCGCCGTGATCGGCAGGTTCCTCACGGAATCCGGCGGAGCCGATGAGATCGTCGACACGATCCTGTCCAAGACCCCGGCGGCCAAGCTCGCGTGGGCCATGGCCCTGGCCGCGTTCATCGTCGGCATCCCGCTGTTCTTCGAGGTCGGCGTCGTGCTGCTGATCCCGATCGTCATGCTCGTGGCCAAGCGCGCCAAGCTCCCCGTCATCCTCATCGGCATCCCGGCGCTGGCGGGCCTGTCCGCGCTGCACGGTCTCGTGCCGCCGCACCCCGGCCCGCTGATCGCGATCGACGCGCTGAAGGCGGACCTCGGCATCACGCTCGGCCTGGGCCTTCTGGTCGCGATCCCGACCGTCATCATCGCCGGTCCGGTGCTGGCGAAGTCGATGGCCCGCTGGGTGCCGGTGATGGCGCCAGACACTCTGATCGTCTCCAGCGGCGAGAACAAGGACGGCAAGCGCCCGGCGTTCGGCGTCGCACTGTCGGTCGTGCTGCTGCCGGTCGTGCTCATGCTGCTGATGACGGTCGTCGACACGCTGAAGATCGGCGACACCGTGATCGGCCAGATCCTGGTGTTCATCGGCACTCCGCTGCAGGCCCTGCTGATCACCTCGCTGTACGCGATGGTCGTGCTGGGCACCGCACTCGGACGCAGCATGAAGGAGGTCTCCCAGATCACCGGCGACGCGTTCGGCCCGATCGCCTCCATCCTGCTGATCGTGGGCGCCGGCGGCGGTTTCAAGCAGACGCTGGTCGACTCCGGTGTCGGAGCGGTGATCGGCAACGGCATCGCCGGATCCGGGATGCCACTGCTGCTGGCCGGCTGGCTGGTGGCGGTCGTCATCCGCCTGGCCACGGGCTCCGCGACGGTGGCCACCATCACCGCCGCGGGCATCATGGCGCCGCTGGTCGGCGACCTGTCGAGCACGCATGTCGCGCTGATGGTGCTGGCCGTCGGCGCCGGCTCCGTGTTCCTCTCGCACGTGAACGATGCCGGCTTCTGGCTGGTGAAGGAGTACTTCGGCCTGACCGTCGGGCAGACCTTCAAGACCTGGAGCCTCATGGAGTGCGCGGTCTCGGTGGTGGGGCTCGTCGGCGTCCTGCTGCTGGGCCTGGTCGTCTGACGCCCGTCTTCCCGGAGTTCACCAGCGCGGGGGCCCTCCTCCCGCGCCGGTAGACTCTGTACTCGTGTCCGACACTCCCGAAACCCCCCAGATCACGCCAGAGGCGGTGGAATCCGCCGTCGCCGCCGCACTGGAAGCGATCGGCGCGGCATCCGACACCGCCGAGCTGAAGGCCGCGCGCGCCGCGCACGTCGCGGAGGGCTCGCCCCTCGCCGTGCTGAACGCGTCGATGCGACAGGTCGCCCCCGAGCACAAGGCCGCTTTCGGCAAGCTCATCGGGCAGGGTCGCGGCCGCGTCACGCAGGCGCTCGCCGCCAAGGAGGCCGAGCTGGCCGAGGCCGAGACCGCCGCGCGGCTCGAGGCCGAGCGCGTGGACATCACGGCCTTCGCCTCGCGCACGCGCGTCGGGGCACGGCATCCGCTTTCCGTCATGCAGGAGCAGATCAGCGACATCTTCGTGGGCATGGGCTGGGAGATCGCGGAGGGTCCCGAGCTTGAGCACGAGTGGTTCAACTTCGACGCCCTGAACTTCGATGAGGATCACCCGGCCCGCCAGGAGCAGGACACGTTCTACGTCGCGCCCTCCTCGCGCCATCTCGTCATGCGCACGCACACCAGCCCCGTGCAGGTGCGCTCCATGCTCGACCGCGAGGTGCCCATCTACGTGCTGTGCCCGGGCCGGGTTTACCGCACCGACGAGTTCGACGCCACGCACCTGCCGGTGTTCACCCAGTTCGAGGGGCTGGTCGTCGACAAGGGCATCACTATGGCGCACCTGAAGGGCACGCTGGACCACGTCGCCCGGCAGATGTTCGGTCCCGAGGCGAAGACCCGGTTCCGCACCAACTACTTCCCGTTCACCGAGCCCTCCGCGGAGCTCGACCTGTGGCACCCCACCTTCAAGGGCGGTGCGCGCTGGATCGAGTGGGGCGGATGCGGCATGGTCAACCCCAACGTGCTGCGCGCGGCGGGGATCGACCCCGAGGTGTACAGCGGCTTCGCGTTCGGCATGGGCGTCGAGCGCGCCCTGATGTTCCGCAGCGACGTCAAGGACATGCGCGACATGGCCGAGGGCGATATCCGATTCAGCGAGCAGTTCGGGATGGTGGTGTGATGCGCGTTCCGATCTCCTGGCTTCGCGAGTACGTCGAGGTCGCAGAGGACGTCACGCCGGAGGATGTGCTGGCGTCGTTCGTGTCGGTCGGCTTCGAGGAGGAGGACGTCCACCGCTTCGAGATCTCGGGACCGGTCGTCGTCGGGCGGGTGCTCGAGTTCGTCCCCGAGCCGCAGAAGAACGGCAAGACCATCAACTGGTGCCAGGTGGACGTCGGCGAGGCGAACGGCGGCATCCGCGGCATCGTCTGCGGCGCGCACAACTTCGCAGTCGGTGACAAGGTCGTCGTGACTCTGCCCGGAGCCGTGCTGCCCGGGCCGTTCCCGATCGCCGCGCGCAAGACCTACGGCCACGTCTCCGACGGCATGATCGCCTCGGCGCGCGAGCTGGGCCTGGGCGACGAGCACGACGGCATCATCGTGCTGTCGACGCTGGGGCTGGATCCCGAGGTGGGATCGGATGCCATCGAGCTGCTGCACCTGAACGACTTCGCCGTCGACATCAACGTCACGCCCGACCGCGGTTACGCGTTCTCGCTGCGCGGCGCCGCCCGCGAGTACTCGCACGCCACCGGCGGCGTCTTCCACGACCCCGCCGAGCGCGATTTCGCCGAGCTGCAGCCGGGCACTGGGTTCTCGGTCACGGTCGACGACCGCAGTCCGATCCGCGGCAACGTGGGCGCCCGCGAGTTCGTCGCGCGCGTGGTGCGGAACGTCGACCCGTCGCGCCCGACCCCGCCGTGGATGATCGCGCGGCTGGTGCTGGCCGGGATGCGCTCGCTGGGCGTGCTGATCGACATCACCAACTACGTGATGCTCGAGCTCGGCAACCCCGTGCACGGCTACGATCTCGACAAGCTGCAGGGCGGCATCACCGTGCGCCGTGCCGCCGAGGGCGAGCACATGACCACGCTCGACGGCCAGGACCGCGCACTGCACAGCGAGGATCTGCTGATCACCGACGAGTCCGGCCCCATCGGCCTGGCAGGGGTGATGGGCGGCGGTACCACCGAGATGTCGTCCACCACGCGCAACGTGCTGATCGAGGCGGCGACATTCGACCCGGTGACCATCGCGCGCTCGGCCCGCCGGCACAAGCTGCCCAGCGAGGCGTCCAAGCGCTTCGAGCGCGGCGTCGACCCGCTGATCCCGTTCGTGGCGGCCCGTCGCGTGGCAGACCTGATGGTGGAGCTGGCCGGCGGCGAGCTCACCGACGAGGGCGGCGCGCTGTTCTCCGAGGTGGAGATCGCCGGCATCGATCTGCCTCGTGGCTTCACGCAGGGCGTGATCGGCGTCGACTACACCGACCACGAGGTCACCGGCGCGCTGCAGATGATCGGCGCGGAGGTCACGGCGACGGATGCCGGATGGTTCGTCATCCCGCCGAGCTGGCGACCCGACCTCACCGACAAGTGGACGCTCACCGAGGAGGTCGCCCGCATCCACGGGCTGGACCGCATCCCGTCGGTGCTGCCGACCCCGCCGTCCGGCCGCGGCTACACGCCGCTGCAGCAGGGCCGCAAGCGCGTGGCCGACGCCCTGGCTGCCGCGGGTCTGGTGGAGACCATCGCCTTCCCGTTCACGAGCGAGGAGCAGAACGACCTGCACGGCTCCGCGTCCGGTGAGCACGTGCCCAGCATCCGCCTGGCCAACGCACTCGACGGTCAGGTGCCGTACCTGCGGCGCTCGCTGCTGCCTGGACTGCTGCAGACCGCGCACCGCAACATCGCCCGCGGTCTGGTGGACCTCTCGATCTTCGAGACCGGCGTCGTGTTCCTGCCCGAGGAGGGCGTGACCTACGGCACCGATTTCGTTCCGCCGCTGGCGCAGCGCCCGAGCGACGAGGTGCTCGCACAGCTGAATGCGTCGATCCCGCCGCAGGCGCGGCACATCGCGGCCCTGCTGACCGGGCACATCACGCCCCGCCAGCCCGGGCATGCCGCGGTGAACGCCGGCCTGGGCGACGCCCTGGACGCCGTGCGCGTGATCGCGGTCGCGGCGGGCGTGGACATCGAGGTGACGCAGACGCAGCGCGCGGCGCTGCACCCGGGACGGGCGGGCTCGCTGACCGTGGCCGGCGAGGAGATCGGGTACGTCGGCGAGCTGCACCCGCAGGTGTCGGCGGATGCCGATCTGCCGGGCCGCGCCGTCGTGCTGGAGCTGGATCTGGACCGCGTGCTGACCCTCGCGGGCGAGCGTGTGACGGTGGCCTCGCTGTCGACCTTCCCCGCCGCCACGCAGGACGTCTCGCTGGTCGTGGCCGTCGAGGTGCCCGCTGCCGACGTGCGCGCCGCACTCATCGACGGCGCGGGCGACCTGCTGGAGTCCGCGACGCTCGTCGACGACTACCGCGGCGAGGGTCTGGATGCCGGGCTGAAGAGCCTCAGCTTCGCGCTGCGCTTCCGGGCATCCGACCGCACGCTCACCGCCGCAGAGGCGACCGACGCGAAACTTGCCGGCGTGGCCGTGGCTGCCGAGCGCTACAGCGCGCACATCCGCGACTGACCTCTCCGCCGAGACCCCTCCCGGCCGCCGAGACCCCTCATGGGCGACGCGGCTGCGGAGGGGTCTCGACGCTGCGGAGGGGTTTCGGCAGCTGGGGTGCGTGCGTACGCTCGGGATCATGAGCGACTATCAGGTGACGCAGGTCGGGGCGCTGGATCAATGGCGGGACTTCTACGGCGGGTTCGCGCCGGCGACCTCCCGGGATGGTCGGCGCGTGGTCGACCACGAGCTGAGCATGCAGTACATCGGCATGACGGCCAACGCCCTGAAGCCCGGCGAGGAGGCCGGCTACTGGCACACGCACTCTCGCATGGAGGAGCTGTACGTGTTCCTCGAGGGGCACGGGCAGATGGGGCTCGACGACGAGGTGGTCGACGTGCACGCCGGCACCGTCGTGCGGGTCGGGCAGGGCGTGTGGCGCACCTGGCGCGCGCACCCCGACGGCGACGGCGAGCTGCGCTGGCTGTGCATCCGCGCCGGCGGCGAGCCGCTGCCGCACAATCCCGACGACGGCACCCGCGACACCGAGCGGCCGATGCCGTGGTGAACGCAGTCATCTGATCAGCTGAGAGCGGAAGCCCTTCCGATCCGCGTCGTGACCTGTTGTCATGGTCGACATGACGGACGTGCTGGTGCTGGGCGGAACAGGATGGCTCTCGGAGCGGATCGCGCTGCACTGGCGGGATGCCGGTGCGCGCGTCACGTGCCTGGCCCGCGGTGGCAGGCCGTCGCCGGACGGCACCGTGCTGCTGCGGGGAGACCGCGATGATCCCGACGTCTACGAGCAGTTGCGCGCGCAGCACTGGGATGAGGTGGTGGATGTCTCCCGACACGCGAAGCAGGTGCGTGGGGCCGTCGCCGCGCTCGGCGAGCGCACGGACCACTTCACGTTCGTCTCGTCGGTGTCGGTCTACGCCGATGAGACGACGCTCGCGCAGGACGAGTCCGCACCTCTGCACGAGCCCGCGCAGGACGGCGACGAGTACGAGTACGCCGCACAGAAGGTCGCCGCTGAGCAGGCCGTGCGGATGCTGGGGGAGCAGGCGTTCATCGTTCGTCCGGGCCTCATCGTCGGCGCCGGCGACCCCAGCGACAGGTTCGGCTACTGGGCTGCGGCGTTCGCACGGGCGGGCTCCGAGCCGGTGCTGACACCCATCGCCGAGGGGCGCTTCGTGCAGATCATCGACGTCGACGACCTCGCGGCGTACGTCACCGCCGAGCTGCGGCACGGCACGGTCAACGCCACCGGCGACGTGCGGGCGTTCGCCGACGTCATCGCCGCGGTCCGCGCGGCTGCGGGGCACACCGGCGAGATCGTCGAGGTGGACGACGACTGGCTCGTGCAGCAGGGCGTGCAGTACTGGATGGGGGAGCGGTCGCTGCCGCTGTGGGTGCCCGACGACATGCCGGGCTTCATGCGCCGCGAGAACGACGCGTACCGGGCATCCGGTGGCTCGTTCACGCCGTTGGACGCGACCGTCCGCGCGGTGCTCGACGACGAGCGCGCCCGCGGCCTGGACCGGGAGCGCGGCGCGGGCCTGCGCCGCGCGGACGAACTCGAACTGCTCGCGCGGCTGGCCTGAGCACGCCGCTCATGTGACGGGTCGGATTTGCGGATGCCGGCGGCAGGGCGCTACTGTCGCGTCATGTCCTCGGCCGCATCTCTCCCGCTCACTCTGAGCGCTTCCGTGCGCCGACGCCGCGACGGCCGCCGACTCTAGGCGACCCCGCGCAGCCCGTTCCGTCCCTGGTTCGAGGCCGGAGTGGGAGTCGCCGCCCCGGTCCTTCTCAGGCTCAGGGACCCATGACTCACATGGGGCCGGGAGCACCTCGACCGTTAAGGTAGAACCATGACGTACTCCGTCGCCGTCTCCGGCGCATCAGGCTATGCGGGAGGCGAGATCCTGCGGCTCCTCGCGGCGCATCCCGACATCGAGATCCGCACCGTCACCGCGCACTCCAACGCGGGACAGCCGCTGGTCGACCACCAGCCGCACCTGCGCTCGCTCGCGCACCTGACCCTGCAGGACACCACCCCCGAGACCCTCGCCGGGCATGACATCGTCTTCCTCGCGCTGCCGCACGGCCAGTCCGGGCAGTACACCGACGCGCTGGGCGGCGTGCCGCTGGTCATCGACGCCGGCGCCGACCATCGCCTCACGTCTGAGGAATCCTGGGACGCCTTCTACGGCGGCGACTTCCACGAGCCGTGGACCTACGGCGTGCCCGAGCTCATCGTGAACGGCGTCAAGCAGCGCGAGAACCTGCGCGGCGCGACCCGCATCGCGGCCCCCGGCTGCAACGCCTCCACCGTGAGTCTCAGCCTGGCACCGGGCGTGGCCGCCGGCGTCATCAACCCGTCCGACATCGTCAGCGTGCTGGCCGTCGGGCCCTCGGGAGCGGGCAAGAGCCTGAAGCCGCACCTGCTGGGCAGCGAGCTGCTGGGCACCGCCAACCCCTACGCGGTGGGCGGCACGCATCGGCACATCCCCGAGATCCGGCAGGCGCTCGCCGCGGCCGCGGGCACAGGCCTCGACGGCATCCGCGTCTCGTTCACGCCCGTCATCGTGCCGATGTCGCGCGGCATCCTCGCCACCTCCTCGGCCCCCATCGCCGCAGGCGCCACCGACGCGCAGATCCGCGACGCCTGGGAGTCCGCCTACTCCGGGGAGACCTTCGTGCAGCTGCTGCCCGAAGGACGCTTCCCCCGCACGGCCGACGTGCTGGGCGCCAACACGGCCCTGATGGGCCTGGCCATCGATCGCGCGGCGAACCGCGTGATCGTGGTGACCGCGGTCGACAATCTCGTCAAGGGGACCGCCGGCGCCGCCGTGCAGTCCATGAACCTCGCGCTGGACCTCCCCGAGGACCGCGCCCTCACAGTGAACGGAGTCGCGCCGTGACCGTCACCGCGCCCCAGGGATTCGAAGCAGCAGGAGTCGCGGTAGGACTCAAGACCACCGGGAAGCCCGACGTGGCGGTGGTCGTCAACCGCGGTCCCCGCAAGGTCGGCGCGGCGGTGTTCACCAGCAACCGGGCCAAGGCCAACCCCATCATGTGGTCGCAGCAGGTCATCGCCGACCACACGGTCGAGGCCATCGTGCTCAACTCCGGCGGGGCCAACTGCTTCACCGGCTCGTTCGGGTTCCAGACCACGCACCAGACCGCCGAGAGGGCCGCCGAGCTGCTGGGCGTCAGCGCCGCCGACATCCTGGTGTGCTCCACCGGCCTGATCGGCAGCGGGGATGAGGTCTTCCGCGGCAAGGTGCTGGACGGCGTCGAGAAGGGCATCGCGAGCCTCAGCGCCGACGGCGGCCAGATCGCAGCCGAGGCCATCATGACCACGGACACGGTCTCGAAGACCGCCGTGGTCAGCCAGGACGGCTGGACCATCGGCGCCATGGCCAAGGGCGCGGGCATGCTCGCGCCGGGCCTCGCCACCATGCTGGTCGTCATCACGACGGATGCCGATCTCGACGCCGCGGAGGCGGATGCCGCGCTGCGCGCCGCCACGAACGTGAGCTTCGACCGGCTCGACTCCGACGGCTGCATGTCCACCAACGACCAGGTCTCCCTGCTGGTCAGCGGCGCGAGCGGCATCCGCCCGGATCTGGACGCCTTCACCGCCGCGCTCAAGGGCCTGTGCGGAGAACTGGCCAAGAAGCTGCAGGGGGATGCCGAGGGCGCCAGCCACGACATCACCATCGAGGTCGCGCACGCCGCCACCGAGGCGGAGGCCGTGGAGGTGGGTCGCTCGGTGGCCCGCAACAACCTGTTCAAGGCCGCCATCTTCGGCAACGACCCGAACTGGGGGCGGGTGCTGGCCGCCATCGGCACCACCAGTGCGCAGTTCGACCCCTACGACGTGGACGTGCTCATGAACGGCGTGCGGGTGTGCACCGCCGGCGGACCCGACCGTCCGCGGGAAGAGGTCGACCTCACCCCGCGCGCCACGCACCTGCTCATCGACCTGAAGGTCGGCGACGCCACCGCGACCATCCTCACCAACGACCTCACGCACGACTACGTGCACGAGAACAGCGCGTACGCCTCATGACGGATCTTCAGGAGACCGCACCCGAGGAGGCCGCCTACAAGGCGGCCACCCTCATCGAGTCGCTGCCGTGGCTGAAGAGGTTCCGCGACCAGATCGTCGTGGTCAAGTTCGGCGGCAACGCCATGGTCTCGGATGAGCTGCAGAACGCGTTCGCGCAGGACATCGCCTACCTGCGCTACGTGGGCGTGCAGCCCGTGGTCGTGCACGGCGGCGGCCCGCAGATCTCCACCATGCTCGACAGGCTCGACATCCCCAGCGAGTTCAAGGGCGGCTACCGGGTCACCAACACCGAGGCCATCAGCGTCGTGCGGATGGTGCTCACCGGTCAGGTCAACCCGCAGCTGGTCGGACGGATCAACTCGCACGGCCCCATCGCGACGGGCCTGTCCGGCGAGGACGCCGGGCTCTTCGGCGGACGTCGCCGGGGCGTCGTCATCGACGGCGAGGAGGTGGACCTGGGGCGCGTCGGCGACGTCGTGCAGGTGGATCCCACCCCCGTGCTGGATCACCTGGCGGCCGGCCGCATCCCCGTGGTCTCCTCCATCGCGCCCGATCTGGATCACCCCGGTCAGTCGCTGAACGTCAACGCGGACGCCGCGGCATCAGCCCTGGCCGTCGCGCTGAATGCGCGCAAGCTGGTCATCCTCACCGACGTCCCCGGCCTGTACGCCGACTGGCCTAACCGCGACTCCCTGGTCTCGCACCTCACCGCCCACGCGCTCACGCAGATGCTGCCGTCGCTGGAGTCGGGGATGATCCCGAAGATGCGCGCCTGCCTGGATGCCGTCCAGGGCGGCGTGGACGCCGCCGCCATCATCGACGGACGGGTGCCGCACTCGGTGCTCGTCGAACTGTTCACCAGCAAGGGAATCGGCACGGAAGTGGTCGCACAATGACGGACTGGAACGACGACGCAGCACGCGATCTGATGAGCCTGGGCGGGCGCCTCGCGCTGCTCACGCACGGCGAGGGGTCGTGGGTGTGGGATGCCGATGAGAAGCGCTACCTGGACTTCCTCGGCGGCATCGCCGTGAACTGCCTCGGGCACGCGCATCCGGTGTTCGTGGAGGCGGTCTCGAAGCAGGCCGCGACCCTCACGCACGTCTCGAACTACTTCGCCAGCCCCGGCCAGCTCGAGCTGGCGTCGCGGCTCAAGCGCCTGGCGGGCACGGGGGAGTCGGGTCGGGTGTTCCTGGCCAACTCCGGCACCGAGGCCAACGAGATGGCCATCAAGCTCGCCCGTCTGCACGGAAACCCGACGGGCCGCACGAAGATCCTGGTGGTCGAGGGCGCGTTCCACGGCCGCACCATGGGCACGCTGTCGCTGACGCCCAAGGCCAAGTACCGCGACCCGTTCCTGCCCGCTGTGCCCGACGTGATCACCGTGCCGCGCACTCTCGAGGGCCTGGAGGCGGCATTCGCCGCCGGGGGAGTGGCGGCCATGATCGTCGAGCCCATCCAGGGCGAGGCCGGCGTCGTCGAGCTGCCCAAGGGGTTCCTTGCCCGTGCCAGGGAGCTGACAGCGCAGCACGACGCGCTGCTGATCCTCGACGAGGTGCAGACCGGCTCAGGACGCACCGGCATCTGGTTCGCGTTCCAGCGGTTCGGGATCACGCCGGATGCCGTCACGCTCGCCAAGAGCATCGGCGCGGGCTTCCCGCTCGGCGCGCTCATCACGTTCGGAGCAGCCAGCGACCTGTTCTACCCGGGCACCCACAATTCGACGTTCGGCGGCAACCCGCTGGCATCCGCAGCGGCCAACGCCACCCTCGGCTACATCGAGGAGAACGATCTGCTGGCCAACGTCAACGCCCGCGGCGGGCAGCTGCGCGAGGGCGTGGAGGGCCTGCCGCTGGTGGCGGGCACTCGCGGGGAGGGGCTGCTGATCGGCATCCTCCTGACCGAGCCCGTCGCCGCAGAGGTGAGGGCGGCCGCCCACGAACGCGGTCTGATCATCAACGCCCCGACCGACGACGTCATCCGCATCGCCCCCGCCTACACGATCGGCGATGCCGAGGTGGCGGAGTTCCTCACCCTGTTCGCGGCGGCGCTCGACGCCGTCGCAGCATCCGCACCCGAGACCATGGAGACCCCCGCATGACCCGCCACCTGCTTCGCGATGACGACCTGACCCCCGCCGAGCAGAACGAGATCCTCGACCTCGCGGTGGAGCTGAAGAAGGACCGCTGGGCGGACAAGACCCTCGCCGGCCCCCAGTCCGTCGCCGTCATCTTCGACAAGTCCTCCACCCGGACCCGGGTCTCCTTCCATGTCGGCATCTCCGACCTGGGTGGATCACCGCTGATCATCTCCACCGCCAACAGCCAGCTCGGCGGCAAGGAGACGCCCGCCGACACGGCTCGCGTGCTGGAGCGCCAGGTGGCCGCCATCGTGTGGCGCACCTACGCGCAGGCGGGGCTCGAGGAGATGGCCCGCGGCACGCGCGTGCCGGTCATCAACGCGCTCTCCGACGACTTCCACCCGTGCCAGCTGCTGGCCGACCTGCTCACGATCCGCGAGCACAAGGGGACGCTGGCGGGCCTGACGCTGACGTTCTTCGGCGACGGCCGCAGCAACATGGCGCACTCCTACCTGCTGGCCGGTGTCACGGCGGGCATGCACGTGCGCGTCGCCGCACCCGACGAGTACTCGCCGCGGCGCGACGTGGTCGCCGACGCCGAGAAGCGCGCGGCGGAGACCGGCGGTTCGGTCACCCTGCTCACCGACCCCCGTGAGGCGGCGCTGGGCGCCGACGTCATCGTCACCGACACCTGGGTCTCGATGGGCAAGGAGGAGGAGAAGATCGAGCGGCTGCGCCACCTGGGCGGCTACAAGGTCACCACCGAGATCATGGCGCTCGCCGACCCCGAGGCCATCTTCATCCACTGCCTGCCCGCCGATCGCGGCTACGAGGTGGACTCCGAGGTCATCGACGGCCCGCAGAGCGTGGTCTGGGACGAGGCCGAGAACCGGCTGCACGCGCAGAAGGCGCTGCTGGTCTGGCTGCTGGGCAAGCAGGAGAAGGCTGCGTGACCGAGAAGCACGGCACCAATGAGGGTGCGCTCTGGGGCGCCCGCTTCGCTGGAGGGCCCTCGCCGGAGCTGGCGGAACTGAGCCGCTCCACGCAGTTCGACTGGATCCTCGCCCCCTACGACCTGGCGGGCTCGCACGCGCATGCGAAGGCGCTCGAGGCCGCCGGCTACCTGGATGCCGAGCAGGCCCGCATCATGCACGCGGGACTCGATGCGCTGGCATCCCGGATCGCCGACGGCACCCTGCTGCCCGACCCGGGCGACGAGGATGTGCACGGCGCGCTGGAGAAGGCGCTCATCGCCGAGGTCGGGGCGGATGTCGGCGGACGCCTGCGCGCGGGCCGCAGCCGCAACGACCAGATCGCGACCCTGGTGCGGATGTACCTCATCGACCACGCCAGGGTCATCGCCCGCGAGCTGGTGCGCGTCATCGACGCGCTGGTCGCGCAGGCCGAGGCGCATCAGGAGGCCATCCTGCCGGGCCGCACGCACATGCAGCATGCCCAGCCCGTGCTGCTCGCCCACCACCTGCAGGCGCACGCCTGGCCGCTGGTGCGCGAGCTGGAGCGGCTGGTCGACTGGCGCCGCCGCGCAGGCGTCTCGCCCTACGGCGGGGGAGCACTGGCGGGCTCCACGCTCGGACTCGACCCGGCGCTGGTGGCCCGCGAACTGGGGCTGGACCGCCCCTCGGAGAACTCTCTCGACGGCACGGCGGCCCGTGACGTGGTGGCGGAGTTCGCCTTCATCGCCGCGATGACCGGCATCGACCTGTCGCGCCTTTCCGAGGAGATCATCCTCTGGAACACCCGCGAGTTCGGCTACGTCACCCTCGACGACGCGTACTCGACGGGCTCCAGCATCATGCCGCAGAAGAAGAACCCCGACATCGCCGAGCTCACGCGCGGCAAGTCAGGTCGCCTGATCGGCAACCTCACCGGACTGCTGGCCACGCTCAAAGGCCTGCCGCTGGCATACAACCGCGACCTGCAGGAGGACAAGGAGCCGGTCTTCGACTCGGTCCAGACCCTCGAGGTCGTGCTGCCCGCGTTCGCGGGCATGATAGCCACGCTGCGCTTCGACACCGCGCGGATGGCGGAGCTGGCACCGCAGGGCTTCTCGCTGGCCACGGACGTCGCCGAGTGGCTGGTGAAGCAGCGGGTGCCGTTCCGTGATGCGCACGAGATCTCGGGTTCGCTGGTGCGTGCCTGCGAGGAGCGCGGGATCGGGCTGGAGGATGCCGACGACGAGCTGCTGAGCTCGGTCTCTGAGCACCTGACGCCGGCGGTGCGCGAGGTGCTCTCCATCGAGGGCTCCGTCGCGTCGCGCTCGGGTGTCGGCGGGACAGCACCGGTGCGCGTGCGGGAGCAGCGCGCGGAGCTGGTGGAGCGCACGCAGGCCGCTGCCCGGGCGCTGGGGCTGTGACACCGCAGGGGCATATTCTCGATTTATAACCGATAGAGTTATTTACTCGGATAATTCGTGATACGGTTATCGCATGGTGGTGGCAGTGATCGCGGACATCGTCGGCTCGCGTCGGCTTCCGGATCGGTCTGAAGCCCAGCGGCTGTTCGATGAGACGATCGCGCGGGTGGACGGCGAGCATCCGCTGGCCGAGCGCGGTCTGCGACCCACCGTCGGGGATGAGCAGCAGGGCGTCTACCGCGCGCTCGAGGACGCACTGGCCTCGCTGCTGCTGCTGCAGCTGGCGCTGCCCGACGGCATCGAGTTCCGGTTCGGCGTGGGAATCGGGCAGATCCATCCCGTCGAGTCCGAGCATCGCAGCCTCTCCGACGGCCCCGGCTGGTGGGCGGCGCGCGAGGCGATCGAGATCGCGCACGAGCGCCAGCAGCGCGCCGTGCCGAGCTCCCGCACCTGGATCGTCGGTGCCCCCGGTCAGACTGAGGTGATGGACGCCGAGATCGCCGTATCCAACATGTACCTGCTGGCCCGGGATGCGATCGTCACGCGCATGAGCGGGCGCGAGCGGAGGCTCGCCTACGGCCGGTTCAGCGGGCTCTCCCAGCGGGCGCTCGCCGAGCAGGAGGGCATCACGCAGCCCGCGGTCTCGAAGGCGCTGCACGCCTCGGGCGCGACCGCGCTGCTGGACGGACTGACGATGCTGATGGGCGGAGCGCGATGATCCTCGCAGGTCTCGCGCTGACCGGCATCGGGGCATCCGATCTGGTCCGACGCTTCGTGCCGCGCAGGGCGGTGCGGATCCTCGTGATCGTCCTGATCCTCGCGGTGCTGGTCGTGACGGGCGGCTTCTCCGATGCACTCATCCCCGCGCTCGTCGCAGTGGTCCTCGGCTGCGGGTGGCTCTGGTCGATGCCGCTGGACGCCAGGGCGCGGGCCTCGTTCTGGCCCGCAGTCCTGCTGGCCGGCGTCGTCTTCGCGACCACCGCGCTGATGCCGGCGCGGGCGCATCCCGGGATCATCGGCGAGATGTGGCATCTGCCCTCGCCCGTCGGCCGCATCGGGTTCGACGTCGCCGTCCTCGCGCTGGGCGTCGTGCTGTTCGTCACGGAATCCGCCAACGCCGTGGTGCGCGCCGCCCTCGACCGCGAGGGCACCTGGCGTCCCGCCGACCTCGGCGGATCGCTGCGCGGCGGACGGCTCCGTCAGCCGCAGCCTCCCGCGACGGGCTTCCAGGGCGGGCGGCTCATCGGCCCGCTGGAGCGTCTTCTCGTGGTCGCGCTGACACTGGCATCCGCGTACTCGCTGCTGGCGGCGATGCTGGCTGCGAAGGGCATCGTCCGGTTCCCGGAGATCTCCAAGGACGGCGAGACCGGGGCGCGCGCGGAGTACTTCCTGGTCGGCAGCCTGGTGAGTTGGGTGATCGCCCTGGCCGGGGCGTTCCTGGTGTGGTGGGCGGCGCGCAGCTGAGCCGATTCCCGCTGATACCCTGGAGCGCGTGTCGAATACCGCTCTGACGACCGCCCCCGTGGCGCTCGATCCCACGTTCGAGAACGTGTGGGACGAGCTGCAGTGGCGCGGACTCGTCCACGTGTCCACCGATCAGGAGGCGCTGCGCGCCCTTCTCGCCGGGGACCCGATCACCTACTACTGCGGCTTCGACCCGACGGCGCCCAGCCTGCACCTGGGCAACCTCGTCCAGCTCCTGCTGCTGCGCCGCATCCAGCTGGCCGGCCACAAGCCCCTCGGCCTGGTCGGCGGTTCCACCGGGCTGATCGGCGACCCGCGGCCGACCGCCGAGCGCACACTGAACACCCGGGAGACCGTCGAGGAGTGGGTGGGCAAGCTGCGCGCGCAGGTGGAGCGCTTCCTCAGCTTCGAGGGCGAGAACGCCGCGCGCATGGTCAACAACCTGGACTGGACCGCGCCGCTCTCCGCCATCGACTTCCTGCGCGAGATCGGCAAGCACTACCGTGTGGGCACCATGCTGAAGAAGGATGCCGTCAGCGCGCGGCTGAATTCGGATGCCGGGATCAGCTACACCGAGTTCAGCTACCAGATCCTGCAGGGCATGGACTTCCTCGAGCTGTACCGACAGTACGGCTGCGTGATGCAGACCGGCGGCTCCGACCAGTGGGGCAACCTCACCAGCGGCACCGACCTCATCCACCGGGTGGAGGGCGTCTCCGCGCACGCCATCGGCACCCCGCTGATCACCAACAGCGACGGCACCAAGTTCGGCAAGAGCGAGGGCAACGCGATCTGGCTGGATGCCGATATGTGCAGCCCGTACCGGATGTACCAGTTCTGGCTCGGAACCGCGGATGCCGACGTCATCGAGCGCCTGAAGATCTTCACGTTCCTCACCAGGGCCGAGATCGAGGAGTACGCGACGCTGGTGGAGTCCGAGCCGTTCCGGCGCGCGGCCCAGAAGCGCCTGGCCCTCGAGGTCTGCACGACCGTGCACGGTGCCGAGGCCACCGCGGCCGTCATCGCGGCATCCGAGGCGCTGTTCGGCCAGGGCGACCTGACCGCGCTGGATGCGGCCACGCTGCGCACCGCACTGGAGGAGCTGCCCCATGCGACAGTCGCCGCGGGCACGCCGGTGACCGATGCTCTGGTGCAGACCGGGCTGGTCTCGAGCGTCTCCGAGGCTCGCCGCGCGATCTCGCAGGGCGGGGTCATGCTGGACGGGGAGCGGGTGTCGGATGACACCGCGGCCGTGCAGGGCTCGCTGCCCGGCGGGGTCTCGGTGCTGCGTCGTGGCAAGAAGACCCTCGCCGGCGTGCTCATCGGCTGAGCCGTGCCGTTCACGCCCAGCCACGCGGTCGTCGCTCTGCCGTTCGTCCGCACGCCGCTGGTGCCTGCGGCCATCGCCGTGGGCGCGATGACACCGGATCTGCCGCTGTTCCTGCGCGGCATCGGTCCGTCGTACGCGTTCACGCACTCGACGGCCAATGTCGTGTGGACGGCGCTGATCGCGCTGGTGCTGCTGGCGCTGTGGCGGATCGTGCTGCGCCCGGCGCTCGTGCAGCTGACGCCGGATGCCGTCGCCGCGAGGCTGCCGGATGCCTGGCGGCGCAGCGGCGGCGAGGCGGCTCGCGAGCTGCTCGCACCTCGCGATCGGCCGGGCGCCGGCTCGTTCCCGGTCCTGCTGCTGGTCGTGTCGCTGCTGCTGGGCGTTCTCACGCACATCGCGTGGGACCTGTTCACGCACGAGGGCCGCTGGGGCGTCGAGGCGATCCCCGCGCTGTGGGAGCAGTGGGGGCCGCTGCTCGGCTACAAATGGCTGCAGCACGGCTCGAGCGTGATCGGCCTGCTGATCCTCGCCGGGTACGCCGTGCGGTGGCTGCGCCGTCGAGGTGTCGTGCGTCGTCCACGGATGCAGCCGGCGTGGGTGCGCTGGGCGTGGTACCTGACGCTCCCGGCCTTCCTCATCGCCGGCTGGTTCATCGGGCTCGCGGCCTTCGGCCCACTGGGGGAGTCGCTCAGCCTGCAGCAGCTGGCGTACCGCACCCTGCCGCTGGCATCCGGGCTGTGGGGTGCGTTCACCGTGCTGTTCTGTGCGGTCATCGTGCTGCTGTCGCGGCGGACCGGCGCCGCGGAAGGCTCTCGTCCGGCCGCGCAGTGAGCCGGCGCCGGGAGCCGATGCGGTTAGGCGCGTCACCAGCTGGGCGGATCACAGCCCCAGACCCGTGGCGGAGCGAAGTGCGAAGGACTGCCGGGCCAGCTCACCGCCGGAACGACGGTCGTGATCGTCTGACCGCCCACCTCGAACGTCTGCGTCGGGGGATCCGACGGCGGGTCGCCGATCTCACCATGTCGTCTTGCGCGGGGCATCCCGAGCAGCTCGGCGGCGATCCGCCGCAGTGACGTGCGCACACTCCACGCGCCGCCCTCGCTCTCTCGACGCCGCAGCGCATCGGCGATCCCGGCGGCGAGCAGATAGCCCGCCGAATGGTCCAGTCCCTGCGCGGGAAGCGCGCCCGGTGTCTCGCCGCCATCAGGCGACTCGAGCCAGGCGATGCCGGATTCCGCCTGCACGAGGCTGTCGAAACCCCGGGGCGAATGCCGGCCTGGCCAGGCGGTCAGCTGTGCGGTCACCAGATGAGGATGACGTTCGCTCAGCTGCCGGGGCGAAAGGCCGAGTCGACTCATGCCGTCGGGGCGATAACCGAGCACGATCACATCGGCGGCGTCGAGCAGCCGCTCGAACTGTGCGGCTTCGGCGGCGATGTCGAGCAGCGCTGTGCGCTTGCCATGTCCGGTGTCCAGATGCTGCCAGGCGAACTCGGGGCGCTGGGGAGGATCGATCCGCAGCACGTCCGCACCGGCGAAAGCGAGAGTGCGTGTGGCGACAGGGCCCGCGATCACGCGGGTGAGATCAAGCACCCGCACGCTGTCGAGCGGGTGCGAAGCGTTCGCGTGGGGGAGCGGCCGCGGCGCGCTGTCGCCGACGCGCTCGACATCGACGATCGGATGCCGGCGCAGCTCGTCGTCCTTCGAAGGATCCGCCTGCCGCACGGGCACACAGAGCCCGCCGCTCGCGGTGATCGCGCTGACCGCATCGCTCACCGTCAGGATCTTGAGTCGGGCGCGGACTTCGTACGGCGTGCTGCCCGCTGGCAGGCCGAGTCCAGTGAGGAGGGCGGCGGCATGGTGCGCATAGTTGCCGTGCGTGCGCACCCAGCCGTCAGCGGTGTGCCAGAACCCGGACAGCGGCGCCCACACCTCGGGCTTCACGCCGTCGATCAGCAGGTGCCGATCGCTTCGGTATGCGGCGGCGATCAGGCGGGGATCAGGCGATGGCGAACCGCCGCCGGCGATGGCACGACCCGCGGTTACCACGCTGTCCCACGCAAGGGCGCCGAGAGGCAGGTGCGCCGGAAGGGGAACCGGGATGCTCATGACGGGCCGCTCCGTCCGAGCGCACGCCACGCCTGCACCCGCACGCGCTCATTCGGATCGTCCACCAGCGCGTCGACCGCACCATCCGGATCATCCAGCCGATGCGCCGCGATCACCTTCAGCGCCATCTCGCGCACACGCCACGCCTCGTCGCGCGTCGCATCCAGGACGATCTGCGGGCGATTCGCCCCGAGATGCAGCAGCGCCCGGGCTCCCCAGACCCGCACCCAGTACGCCGGCCAGCCGGGTGTGCCGCGCAGCCATGCGATGTCCGGGTAGCGCTGGTCCACGTCGCCGGCCCTGCCTGCGAGCAACTCCTCCGCCCACTCGATGACAGCGTCGCGGCCGAACACCCCGGCTGCGAGCAGCGCGCACTCGCGAGGCGAAAGCCGACGATCGGGGAGGGCATCCATCCTGGCGATCGTACGCTGTGCTGCGGCTGTCGTGAGGGAAATCGCTTCTGACCAGCACTGAAAGACTTCAGTTGACCGCACGACACGCCCGGGATGCGATCCTGATTTGCCCGATCTCGGGGACCCACGTAAATTATTACCTGTTCGCCCCACAGGGTAGAGCGGAAGGCCGGAAGGCCTGGCTCCCCTCAAGCGGTGAACAGCCCCTCTTTCTCTTCCACCGGCGGCAACGTTGGTGTAAGGTAGAGGTTCCGGCTCCGGCCTGGCTGGTCAACAGCCCCCGGTTGTCGGATAAGATTGTGAAGTTGCCCTTCGCGTCCTGCTTTTTTGGTGGGTGTGGGGGTGCGTCCGATCCTTGAGAACTCAACAGCGTGCACTTGTCAAATGCCAAATTATCCTCGTCCAATCCCTGTGGGG